>Ga0163150_10000033_pt1 | contig 238260 bp, 225 predicted proteins | sample OliLakLV19P2IB_FD_148628 | JGI IMG/M metagenome (GOLD analysis project Ga0163150, IMG submission 148628) | Freshwater microbial mat bacterial communities from Lake Vanda, McMurdo Dry Valleys, Antarctica - Oligotrophic Lake LV.19.P2.IB | ecosystem: Environmental > Aquatic > Freshwater > Lake >... | reverse complement strand
GAAATACCAGAAATTTCAGCTGTTAAATATGTGTCTAAATCTTTGGAAAAGCAATCTAAAATCTTGCGAAATTTTACCTCAGTGATTCGTGAACGCCTGCAATACTTGTTTTTCATTGATCTAGTCGCTATTTTAGCACGCTAATTTGTGCTTATCTTTACTAGACCCTAGACACTTGTGCTGCTGAGTTTAATGTCACGCATCAAAACTTGGATGTGAAAATTACCGGCGAGTTAAATGACAGTGAAGAAGTGTACGCTGACCCAGAACGGATAACGCAAGTCATCAGCAACTTGTTAAATAACTCTGCGAAGTTTTCGCCGCCTGGTAAACCTATAACTCTTGATTTTCAGATAAAAAACAACAAGGTGGTAATTTCCGTGATTGATCATGGCGTTGGCATCTCCAAGGAAGACCAACAAAAATTATTCGAGGAGTTTTACAAAGTTAAGGCTAACGCCAAAGAGGGTTTAGGTCTGGGTTTATATATTAGTAAGCAGATCATTGAAGAGCACAAGGGCACGATTCAGATAAAGTCTAATATCGGCAAAGGGACTAAGGTCAGTATTATTCTCCCACAAATTCATTATGGATAGCGTCGAAAATCCTAAAAAACGCCGGACACATGAGCTAGAGCCAGGGCAGCAAGAGATGCTTAGTACTGCCTGGGAATTTGTTCAGCAGTTTTGTCCCCGTTTAGCCAGACTGGAAGATCCCTTGCTGTACCCCGAGGAACTTCGACCGCTCGGATACCGCATTATTCGTGACATCATCGACAATGATATTCAAGACTTATTTTTGCAGGGACCTCCGAGTGCTGGTAAGACCACTGTCATTAAAGAATTTTTACTTTTATTCAGTTTTCTCAAGTATAGAGTCAGGATGTCACTCTATGATGAGGCCCTGCAAGGGGCGTACCAACTTTTCAGCAAAGACGATGAGAATTGGAGTAGAAATCCGTGGCTCCTGACGTCCGCACTTTTACTGGCGAATGGCTATGAATCTGAGCCGCCTGCCACGCCGGCTGAACAAAAAGCATTTTTTGAGAGCTTAGTTTTTTACATTATGTCAAGAGATGTCAACATTTCTCCTGCCGTGCTACTGGATTTCTTGATGGAAGAAAGAAAATTTTATTTATTGCCGGATGCTACAAATTTAAAACGCTTATTTGAAGCGACTGTCGTGGCCTTAGTAAAAGGCAGGGATAGAGGTCAATTAGCATACTTGGCACTGGCTGAGCGCGAGAGAATGTTGCAGGCTAAAGGTTTACCCCCGAAAATGATGGTCTTAACATTGATCTCAGATCCAGAGACGAAGCAGCACACTAAAAAAATTCGAACTCTTGCTCACGATATCTTTAAGTTAGTAGAATCTGGAGCGACTATCGAGACACTGGGAGCTCAGTTAGAGCAGTTGCGACAACTAGGTTTGTTGTTCGTGGGTATGGAGGACTTAATGGCTTGGGTGGAAGAACAAGTAATTGCCGCTGATCCCGAGTTCATTGACAAGTACGATGTTGAGATGGTTGAAGAAGCCAGGAACTGGTTGACAGAAGTGGATCCTTTATATTCGGGAATGCCCTTACTCCCATTGAGAAGAATACAGGTCGAAGAAACGGTGCTGCCAAAGAATATTGATAAAGTTCGAATAAATGGACAGCTGATATCACCTGACGATACATACAAAATGAAGCTGGTTGCCGCGTGTCTAATCGATAAAAGATTCCAAGCCGGCTTAACTCCAGCACAATCAGTGGTGGCGTGGAACAACCACGTGAAGCCCACTTTGGGTCGGAAAAAAATGTTGGTGCTTTGTTACTGGAACGTCGGCCGCAGTGCCATGTTTAGAGGATTTTTTAACCAAAAAACAGGTGGTAATAATGCACTGAGTGCTGGCGTTTCACCCGATCTTGCAGAGGCAAAAGCTAAATATAATGGTCGTACTACTCCAAACATCATGAGCGTGATGGCTGAGAGCGGGATTGATGTCACCTCTGAAGTAATCAAGGGTATCTCTGCATCAAACTTGGAGAGGCTCAAGCCTGATCTTTCAGGAATAGTCGTGCTTTGCCGTGAAAGTGACATCCCCGATTTCATTATTAATTGTGGGATTCCCGTGTATATTAGGTCAGTTAGCGATCCTGACACGATGGAGATTGACGGTGTAAGAAATGTGCGGGATGACACCGAGGAAATTGCAGAGGAAATGGCCCAGATTTACAAAAGCACCCAGCAACATGGCTCATAAACTATTGGCGTTACTGTTAATTGGATTTTGGTTTTATTTACTAAACCGAGCGGAGGTTTTCCAACAGCTTCAAACCGGGATTAACCCATTGTGGGATTTTGATGCCTATTACCACTTAGCTAGCGATACCTTAGCGGGCCGGAGTCCCTATCAGGTCTCGTACATGACCACCCTCGGTCCGCCGCTGGTGATAGCACCCTTCTTGCCCTTTAGCTACTTACCACTAACTACTGCTCGATCGCTTTTCACTATTCTGAGTCTAGTTTGCGGGGGCTTGAGTTGCTGGATTTTAGCCAAAAAATTCACTGTTTTGCCTCGTCTGTCCGTGACTTTGGTATTAATGTTAGTTCTGTTGATCTCATTCCCGGGCAGATTTACTTTGATCGTAGGTCAGCCCCATTATCTGAGCATGCTTCTATTGTCCTGGATCATCACCACTTCAAATGAGTCCCAAAAGGGAATTATTTTAGGGCTGATGAGTATTATCAAAACATATTTTGTGTTGATGGGGGTGGCTTTTTTGAAACAGAAATCAAGAATCACTCTCTTAGCATTTGCGATTGTTCTGTTAGTAATGCTTTGTTTAGGTTGGGTTATTAAACCAGCATTTTACATAGAGTTTGTTACCGAAAGACTAGTGACAATAGTAGCAAGCGAAAACAGGGCGACTGATTTGGATTATTATAATCAGTCGTTAAAAGCAACCTTACAAAGACTTGATGTGCCTCAACTCTATCCACCTATGATTACTGTTCTGGGGTTGATCGCCGTGGTATATATTTTTATTTCAGGAAATGTCTTGGCTGCCGTTATGCTCTCAATAGTACTGTCTCCGGTTTTTTGGCAGCACTACGGGGTGATGTTCTTTCCCGTTTTTATTACTCTACTCCCCCAAGTTTGGCCGATACTGAAGTTGCGATACTTATGGTATCTGAGCTTTATTTTTTGGTTGGTAGAGTTTCCCTGGCTTCATAACCAACCGATGACACTGGGGTTTGGTTGGTTGGCTTCTCACTACTTTATCAGTGCCTACGTACTGTTAGGGTTGACGATTGCGGTCCAACAGCAACAAAGCGCGATCCACCCACCACGGTACACTCGAATCAGTTTGAGTCGAAATCGTTAACACCCCAGGTTGAGAGGTTCTGGTTTGGGTCTCATTACAGCCGGTACTTTCTATGTACCAGGTATACACGCCTGGAGTAAGTAGTGGCATCAATGAAGACGTACTGGTGGAAGTGGCGGCGAAAGACTCAAGCTCCTCGGTTGAGGACAGGAAGAGGCCCTTTTGAAACTTCAAGGTTATTTGATCTGGAGTAGCCGCTGTGGGGTCTAGGTACCTCCAGCTGAGCTCGGCCGGATCGTGAACAGGTGAAGAATTTGAGGTGAGGATGTCTGATTGCTGACAGGGCTCAGGCATGGGTGTTGCAGCTAAGAACTCCGCGAGGGTGGGAAGAGCTGGATTATCTTGATGCTCGGACCAGTTGTAAAAAACCACTACTTGCCCAGATATGGTCTCTCCATCGGTCCGGTCAAAGATATTTTCCAAGGACAGTCGGGCAAGCACCGGATCGGTCGGCAAAGAGTACTCCACTGCGCCCCAAGGCTGGTGGTTAAACTGACTTTGGGCCGTCTGCCAGCTGAGAGAATCATAGGGGTTCTGGGCAAAACCATAAAAACTCATCCCTGGCCGACTATAGAGATTAAAGGCGGCCGGAGCATACGGGGCAAACTTCTGATCACTAGCATCTGCTTCACCCCAAACATGAGTATAGAGGCGCTGTTTAGGGACACCAAGATGAGCGGCGAGTCGACTCAGATCAAATAAATATGAATACACTGCCTGTTGACGAATTTGTTGTAAATCCCCCTGCCCTCTCAAGGCGTTACTGCAAGGTGACTCATTACTGGCGCAAGCATAATCCTGAATGGCCCGGTAGCCGTACGGCATGAACTCGTCTTTGTTGGTGGCAGAGGCATTGAGAGAAATCTCAGTACCGAGGGAGACGCCGGCAAATAAATAGCCTTTATTTCGGCTTTCGAGTTCATTACTGGAAAGTACTATCTGTTCTAAGATCGCAGTGAGCCGGTCCTCGAGTACCTGTCGATATGATAAAGACGTTTGAGGGCGGTGAGCAATAATGTTGGGGGGCGGGGCCAGGCGAAATCCGCCCCCACCCCAATTTCGCCAGTTGAGTCCCATAGGGGTTTCCCAGTCTTGCCACTCAACGTTCCATTTGTTCTCGGGGTTATATCCATTAATAAAACGGTGTTTGAAAGCGATAGGGTCATCCTGTCGAGCAAAAAATCCAGGATCGGTCTGGGTGCCATCAGCATCCCACCAGTTGTAGAGCTCGGGTAACTCATCCCACCACTGAAAGCCATTTAAAGGAATAAAAACAGGTAAGTCTTTGGCTTCAGCCACCTCAAAAATTCGCCTGATTTTAATGACATAGGCTGAATTGGAACTAGTCGTATCCAGAGGAAAATTCATGTACTCCATCAAAGTACTCCAAGCCAGTTTTCGTTGATCACTCCCCCGGGGGAGTGATCCCAAGACATCATCCAGTTGGGCAATAACCCGGGGTTTTACTTTTAGCTGCCATTCTTCTTCATCAGCAGCCCAGTTAAGTTCATTGATGGTGGAGAGATTCATCACTAGAAACTGAGGATCGTCGGTGATCGTGATGGCTAAGGCAGAGGACGGTGAAATCAAGAAAATGAATGTCAGAACGATCAGGAACGCAGTAGAACGCAAAGTAGACATTTACTCATTATAGCGGTATTTTTTGGCCGGTGCTATTGACAGTTAACCTAACTTTCGCTAGTCTACCACTTAGATTAGCGAAGTCCGTGAAATTCGGGCACTGGGCCGCAACCGTACAGTCGGGTCGCCTAATCACTGTTACTTTTATCCTTCGAGCCAAGGCAACTATGCAAAAATCAAACATTTCCTTTGTTGTCGTCGGTATCTGCGCATTAGCTGCCCTGCTTATTTTTAATCGCGCTGAAATCCCTTTTCTCAACACTCAGTCATCGCCCTCATCTACCGTAGCCCCAGCCAATCAGCAATCGGAACCAGAATTAATTCCAATTTCGGTCACCATTGATTTTGGTGGTGAAAAAGCTGTGGAAACTGTGACTCAAGAGTTGCATTCCGAGACCTCAGCTTTATCCGCCCTAGAACTGCTCAAAGCAGAAACGGTGATTACTAAGGAGTACTCCTTTGGAAAACTCGTGGAAGGTATTGATGGCGTGACAAATGGCACAGATAATAAATACTGGCTGTATTCAGTGAACAATCAAGAAGCCAGTGTGGGTGCTGCAGAGTATATTCTCCAACCTAACGACCAGATGCTCTGGGAGTTCAAAGCTTATGAACAGTAAATTATTTTGGATTTTGATTGCAGTGGTGGCGGTGGTCATACGACTTCTTCCTCACGCGCCCAATCTTGCACCGATGGGGGCTCTAGCCATCATGGCAGGATTGCATCTACCCCGAAAATGGGCTTTGGTTGTGCCCCTGATAATTTCACTGGCGGCTGATCTCTTTTTAGGTTTGGTGCCAATTCTGAGCTGGGTGTATCTGAGTTATGTGATGATGATTTGGAGCTCGCTTTTTTCCCAGCGACTCTTCAGTCGTCATCACTACACAACCCTTGTGAGCTTGTCACTCGCGGGCTCGTTTTGTTTTTATCTAGTGACAAACTTCGGAGTGTGGATCGCCGGCTCGATGTATGATAAATCGCTGGCTGGCTTAATGCAGTCGTACACCATGGCGATACCTTTTTTTAGAAATACCGTGATTGGTGACCTTTTATTTGTTCTAGTGTTGAGTAGTTTGTATTCTCTAGTTGTAAATCCTCATAAAAATAACAAGATCAGTCCAACTGTTGCTCCGAGTACTCCGATCAATTTTTTAGGTGTCAGATCATCGTTAAAGAGATAAGATTGTCACGACCTAAGATTTCCGCTACACTTCGTCACATGGCAAAACCACGAATTCTATTGACCGGGGACGATGGCTATAACTCCTATGGCACTAGAGTGCTCATTCATTGTTTAAAGGATACGTACGACTTAACTGTTGCTGGGACATCCACCCAACAAAGTGCCATGGGCGGTAAAATGAGTTTAACAAAAGGTTTTGCCTGGAGTTTGACCGAGGTGGACGGCGTGCCGGCCTTTAAAGTTGACGGCTCTCCGGTGGATGCGATGGAGCTGGTAGGTGATTACTTTTTGAATGATGAGCCTTTTGACTTGATTATTTCTGGAATTAACTGGGGTTGTAACTTAGGGACCGCCACCTATAGTTCAGGTACGGTCAATGCTGCCATTAGGGGCATCATGACGAATGTAGCTCCTCGGGCCGTGGCCATGAGCTGGGATCTGAACGGAGATCACTGGACGGTTGCTCACGACGCGACGGAAGTACTTGATGAGTATGTCAAGTATCCGGGTGAGTCAGTCTGTTCTCTGTTGGAACTTTTTAAAAAAGAAAAGTATTGGGGTGCAGAGCTGTTGAATGTAAATTTCCCCAACGATGTCACCAGTACCATGCGCTTAACTCGTTTAGCTACCAAAAGTAAGTCCGTATATGTGCACCCGCCTCTGATTAAGGCCAATGCCGGTCACTATCACTATGGAGCAGCTCGAGTGCTGAATCCCGGTCTGGAGCCGAGTGTTGATGGTCAAGCGCTGGCTGATGGCTTGATTACTGTAACGCCTTGTAAGCTAGACTTTACTGATCAAGCTTGTTTTGAGAAAAACAGCCCTTTTGAGACCCAGTTCTAAGCTTGAACTTAAAACAACCCCTCTTTGAGTTCATCCAAGGAAAATTCGACCTCAAAGGTGGTTCTATCCCCAACGTTGACGAACAACGACAGGTTTTTTGTGTTCCCCTTTTTGATGATGCCACCACAGGAGTAGATCACCCGTCGCAACTCGGGATGAAGCTCTTCCACCAAGGGAGTGCCGTCTGAGTCAAGAAAGTTATCGGGAGTTAAAATAGGCTCTGGTGCGACAATAACCTGATACATATTTTCACGACGAGTTAGTTTTGCGCGACCTATGCTATAAATGTACTTTGGCTTGCCATCAATGGTTTCGATAGTGATTCCATGAATCAGTATCAGAGCCTCAGTGTTGGAGATCCAAATCGGCGGCATAGTCGTTCCAATTTTCCATTGAGCCCAAGGTAAATCAACCGGAAACTGAATGTCTCCAATTTTTTCAGGAACTTGTGATTCGAGTGAAAATGCCAACAGTTTGTGATGATATCCTGGAGCGTCGGGGCGAAATAAATAGGTGCCATCATTCATGGGGGTCAGATTTTTCCCGGGACCAAAAGTATCAATCACTAGAAACGGAGGCAGCTCCTTTTGCCAAGAATGAATGTCATCAATTCTGACAATGGCAGGAAAGGGCACCCAGCTGCCAGTCTTATCTCGAAGCACCGCTGTCAGGCCAATAATTAAGTCGTCATTTGGGAGTTCTAAAGCCCGAGGGTCTTCCAAGTTGATTCCATCGTAGACTGGTTTCCAGATGGCTTTTTCTTGAACGACTTCGCCATTTTTATTGACTTCAAATAGCTTTAAAATTCCGGTATCAGGCTCGCCTACTGCACCTGCCTGCAGTACTTCTCGACCAATAAAAAAAAGTGAGTCAGTTGATGATTTTTCCCATACGGCCAAGTTATAACGGGCAACCTGACTACTAGGAAATAAATTCTTGCTGTGAAGGATTTTCATTTAGGCTAGTTGACTGACTATGATGTTTGACATGAGATATGAAACTAAGGATTCTGCTCCCTGATTAAGGTTGACTCGGTCAGGATGCAGTCCATCATAACAACCACCTGTCTTTTTGTCATACAGAGAAATGTTCAAACTATTTTTTCCCAAAAACCAGTTGAAACAGAGCTCAGCCAACTCTTTAAATTCATTTTTATGAGTGTGGGAATATGCCAGACCCAGTGCCTGAACCATTGAGGCAGGATCTTCAGGTTGTTGGTCAAATTCAGACCTATACTGATCTTGAAAATACCAAGTTGATTGGCCAATCGGTTTGTACATGGTGGGAGTGAAGGTCTTGTTGATTAAAAACTCCAGCGACTCTAAGGCTGCAGAAATGTACTTCTCATTTTTGAGAAAGCGTCCGGCTACGAGCAGACCCTCACATAAAAGACCATTGTTGTAACTCAGATTACTCTCAAACCATCGCCATTTCTTTTTCGAATGTAACGTAAAGGCAGCACTCAGTGACTCGGCAAAGTGAGTGATGTATGTCGTCAGCTCGGTCAGGTGATCAGGAAGTACCGGTGCAGCTAAAACCAACGCCTTAATGGCGAACGCCATCGCCCTTAGATGGCTGAGCGAGTTCATATTTTCAAGTTTTAACAGAAAAATAGACTTCGCCAAACCTCGAGTTTCCGGTGGCAGTTTATCGTTAACCATAAGTTCACTAACAGCCCAGAAGGCACGCATTTCAGCTTCTTCCAGATCTTCTTTATTATTCTGTGATGTTGGCAGATGATGTCGAAAGTCTAGATAGTTAATAAATGCGCCGGTTGGACTTTGACATCGGTTAATAAAATTGAGATAGATACGCACGAGTGATTCAAGCTCAGGTGTCGAGGATTTCTTGGCCAGCCAGCTGCAGACTACGGCTGCACGGGCATTATCATCAAGAGTATATCCAAAGTCAGGGTTGGGCGTGGCAAAGGATGAAAACTGAAACAACCCAAAATCGTCGGTCATAGTTCGCAGGTGTGCAATGTTCATATCCGGCACCGTGTTCCTACTTAGCAGACTAAAATACTTTCTAGCCACATTTTTCCACAGCAGTGAACGAGTTGACTCGTATGCTTTCAAGTGCATATGTTCTAGTCTGGCTGGGTCACTAAGTAGATCGAGCAAAGCAGCTGAAATTTTACCTGCGTTTTCTAACGGGACCAGGCGGCCCGTCTCTGGAGTAATGAGTTCTTTTGCCTGCGCAAATTCAGTGCTAATAACGGCTCGTCCAGACCCCAAAGCATAGGTGAGAGTCCCACTGACTGCTTGATTGGGATTGATTGAGGTACTGATATAGATATCGGTGGCTTTTAGGAATCTGAACAATTCGGGGAGTGTCAGATATTGATCATAAAATCTCACATGTTTTTCTAGTCCTAACGTATGAATCAATCTTAGAAGTTTGAAACGGTATTTTTCACCTTCATTTCTGAGAACCACTGGGTGAGTTTGTCCCAGTACCAGGTACTGAATATTGGGGTAGCTCGCGATAACTTTCGGTAAGGCTTTGATTACAAACTCGATCCCTTTACCTCGACTGAGAAGGCCAAAAGTACTGATGATCGGATTTTTACGGAGTTCGAGTTCGGTTTTTGCTTCAGTTGTGAGTGAAAAACCTACCGGATGAATTCCGTGGGGAATTACAAATATCTTTGAGTGTGAGCTGGGATAAAGTTGTTCTATTAACAGTTTTGAGCTGGTGGTGAGAACAATCACGGTTGTGGCCAGTTCGATAATCTCGGCAGTCACCTCTTTCATGACTTCACTGGGGTGCGGTAACGTCGTATGCAGAGTCACTAACATGGGTTTTTTACATAGACGCATAAATGTCAAAATGTGTTTACCTTCTTCTCCGCCAAATATTCCATATTCGTGTTGGAGTACGATGCCTGAGATTTTCGAGTCAATAGTAACTGTCTCAGCCAGCTGAATATACTCAGTTGGGTTATTTTGATCAATTTCCCACTCAACCTCGTCGGGATAAGAATACGTTTCTGAGGAAGTTAAATTAAAGGCCGCCACTTTACACAGGATGCTGTCACCCAAAAACTCTTGAAAAGCGTGTAGCAGGTCTTGAGTAAAGGTTGCAATTCCACATTCGCGAGGCGGGTAGGTACTTAAGAAAACGATTGTAGGTTTATCCATGAGGTTTAAACTCATTATAACCCACTACGTTTACAGTCGAATATGGTATAGACTATAGATTCTATGCAAATGTTAATCACCTGGCTAGAATCGCTGGCTCAACAAGTTCCCGTTACTTGGTTCGTGTTTATCGGCGCCTTAGTTGAAGAAATAATTGCACCAATTCCCTCTCCTTTAGTCATGATGTTGGGTGGCTCAATTGCTGCCAGCCAAGGGAGCACGGTTTTATTCTTACTGCTGTTGGCTCTGATCGGGGCCTTGAGTAAAACTTTAGGGAGTTTAGTTATTTATGTACTCGCTGATAAAGCTGAGGATGTACTGATTAACAAATTCGGAAAATTCTTAGGAGTCTCTCATTCGGACACTGAAGGCTTGGGTAAGTATCTGGGCAACGGCAAACGAGATGACATCGCCATCTTTCTGATGAGAGCCATCCCGGTGATACCAACTGCTCCGGTGTCGGTGATTGCTGGTTTGATTAAGATAAATCTCAAAACGTACCTGCTCAGCACTTTTTTGGGCTTAGTGGTCAGAAATATGATCTACCTCTACCTTGGCTACACCAGTTTAGGAACTCTTGAGTCACTAGGTGAGGGTTTTGACAGCCTAGAAAAGGTAGGTTACCTAATACTGAGTGTTTTTGCCGGACTGGCGTTGCTGTGGATGTACCGGAAGCGACAACAGGGATCGGTACTTACTATGGTGGATGGCCTGCTGGGCTCAGTAAAAAAGATTTTCAAAATCAAGTAGAGTGTGTAGCAGCCATGCCGGAACAGTATCGGCTTTATTGTTGAAATTTTTTTCTTTACTCTCTCCAATATTCCGCGACGTTTGAAGTTATTTTTTAGATGGAGCTAAAAGTGTGCGTCTGGTGATTTGGATGTTGCTAGAATTCTTAATAATTAAAATGGATAACCCTTTAAATCTTGAATACCTTTGATTGCAAGGATATTTCCGGTTTGAAGTTTATGTGCGCTATCAAGCTGCAAAGATAAAAGTGATACTGCGTTCATTTAATCTCCTTTAGCTACTATCTCTGGACTCAATTCCCTTCAGCTTGTTGAAAAGCTACTAATGTGTCATACTAAATTAGCAAAAAGGGGAAATTATGTCATCGCTCAAAGTTCGCTCGCTGGTAATTGCTGCTTTCCTACTGCTCATCACAGCACCTCAGGCAATGGCATTGGAGATACAGATTAATTCTCAAGGGCAAATTGTGTTCTACAACGATGCTGTCTTGGGTGAGGCGGACGAACGACCTCAAAAAGTCGAAACGCCGTCCCCCAATAAAGAGACAAAATCGGCGCCAGTACTTAAGAAGATAAATACTACTGAGCAAAAACGACTTCGTATTGAGAAAGGCGTGCCGAACAAAGTTGAAGTCGAGAAGCGAATTTTACCTATCAAAGGTAGTGATAACAAAGGGGCGTTTAAAACTCAAGAAGTCACGGAAACTGGTCGATTAAAGGTTACCTTTCCAGCTCGCCAAAATGAAAAAGAAATAGAACGACGCGAAGCGCTTGACACACCAAAACCAAATGTTGAGGCGGAGGATTTTAACGCAGCTAAATTGGAGAGTGCCGACCAAGACTTAATGGAAAAAGACTTGTCCAAAACCGAGGCAGAGAAGAATCAAATTAATGCTTTTAAAGCACAAGTTAAGCTTCAACGTTCACAAAGAGATGCCGAGTCTGAGCAAGTTGAACTTGAAGCAGATACGCTGACTGGTGATGCCGATTTCAACTTAAAATCCAGAGGCGTAACCGCTAAAATTGATGGTAAGCAAGTACTCTTTGATCCAAGTACCAATCAGCTCATTTTGATTAAAGCGAACGGCGAGGAAAAGGTATTGACTACTCTTCCAGATCAAGCATTAAGTCGTATGAGAGAGGTGGGTGCTATCAGTCCTGAAGTCACCCCAACTGAAGGACAGCCAGAACTGACGCTAGAAACCACCGCTGACGGGCAGGTTACCTATAGTACTCAGGCCGTTGCTGAAAAGCGTGTTTTTGGACTAGGCTTTTTGAAGCGTTCCATTAGAACTAAAGTTGAACTCAATGCTGAAACAGGAGAGGTTGCTCAGACTCCCGTGCTTTCAAACTCAGCGTGGGGTAGATTTTTAGATAGATTTAGCCAATGAGGGTAGTAGAACCCCTTTTGCTATTGAATTAAATTCTTGGACTTTAGCTCATCAAAGATAAGTTGGTCAACTGGGCCGACAAGTTCTCTTTGAGCATAAACTATCTTCAGCACTTACGTGTAGTTTGTCCCGCTAACTATCATTAGTGAAGCCAATTATCGTACAATGACAAAATGAATGAACCCGGAGGTTTTTTAGATCGCATGTTTCATCGGGAGGATGCCGATCCTAAACCCGAACCCAAGCCAGAGCCAGTTCCTGAGGATGACGTTGAAGCATTTCTGACCAACCCAGACCAGCCAGGTTTAGATACTTTCGAAATCCAAGTTTGGGAGAAGCACACATCTGACGGTGATCCAGTGGGAAAACGCGTTCGGTTATTGATGACTTTGCTTGAGGAATACGGAAGCTTTCGATCTTTACCATATGCGAGCGAAAACTTCCACGAAAATGACACCCGAGTAGACCGATTGAAAACTTCCTTTGGTTTAGCTTCACGTCAGCGATACTTAGAGAAATTTCAAGCTTGTATTTGAGCACAGCCGACAGAAAAGGCCCTTGTCTGTAGCTGAGAGGCTGCAAATCTGGTTTGTATGTGAGCATTTTGTCAAAAAATGGACGAAAGATTACATCAAAGACAGGCAATACAAGTTAAATGACACTCAAGTTTTTTACCCTGATCCGATAACTGAGATGAAAACGTTATTATTCTCGATATCGCAATTTAACGATCTTGATTCAAACTTTACCGAAGAGCTAATGACCTTGACGGCATCATTGTATTTTGAACAAACCCAGCAGCTACAAAAAAACATCCAACTGTTGAATTTCCGCGAGATGCTCAGCAACGAACACGGCGCATTTTTGAGTATTTTGGTCAACTTGGTGAGATAACTAGTGAACAACGATTTAATCGAGCTGAAGCTGGAGTAGCCCGCACGACTGCAGGTTTAACAGCTGAGTTGTTTCTAAAAGGGAAAAACGCTGATTCTGAACAACTTAAGGCATTTTTCGCGAGTTTGAGCCCGAGTGAACAAGACCGTCTAGTATACTGGCTGGTGACAGATCAGCAGGTCACTAGTCAAAATACTCAGCAAGCAGTACTCGAAAGTGCTTCTCACCGAGTGGCCGTTGCGGGGTGGTATACCGGATTCGAACCGGCGACCTCGTCTGCCACAGAGACGCGCTCTAACCAACTGAGCTAATACCACCATCGAACATCCAATTATATCAGGTCTTGGGAAATCTCGGTTTACCCTTTTATACTTCTCCCCAAAATGATAAGCTGTCCCCTTATGGAAGAAACCAAAACCCTCTGCCCTACTTGTAGTTCACTTTTAAAAGACCCTGAAGAAACTCCCTCAGGTAAAAAGCTTCAGCGTTGTTCTCAAGGTAAATGGAATCCTGAAACCCATAAAACTGAAGGCTGTGAGTACGTCAAATGGCTCAATGATGAACCAAAACAACTGGACGAAAACTGTCCCAAATGTGGAGCCCCCCTCGTGCTGCAAGTCACTCGATCAGGTAAGAAAATGAAGAAATGTAGCAAGGGTGGTTGGGATAAGGAGCAACGAGTCGCCACTGGCTGTGACTTTGTGGAGTGGGTCAACGGTAAAACGGAAGAGCTCGACGAAGACTGTCCTCAATGTGGTTCGAAATTGGTGTTGTTTACCACTACTAGTGGTAAAAAAATGAAAAAATGTTCGACTGCTGGCTGGGACCGGGAGCTTCGGCAAGCCACCGGCTGCACTTTTATCGAATGGATAAACGACAAGAAGCCACGTCGTGATTAATTAACAGGGCTGCCACTGTGACTGAGCTAAATCAACCTTTTCACCATTAAAAATGACGCCTTCATCAAGTAACATTTTCTTTTTTGAAGTAACTCCCCCAGCTGCAGAATAGCCAGTCAAACTACCATCACTTGCTACCACTCGGTGACAAGGTGTCCGCGGAGCATCAGGATTGGTGCGCATGCACATCCCTACAGCTCGAGCGGCATTGGGGCTACCGGCCATATGAGCCAATTGACCGTAGGTAAGTACTTTGCCTTTAGGAACAGTTCTCAGTAGCTGGTAGACTTGGTCTTTAAAAGTCATGTGCGCCCGGCGGGACTCGAACCCACGACCTACTGCTTAGAAGGCAGTTGCTCTATCCAACTGAGCTACAGGCGCAATCATAGAGGATGAGCTCCTCAGGAGCCTCATTATAGTTCATTGTATCAAGACAAGCTAGCTAAATTAGCTTGTTACAATATCACTAGTGAAAAATACCTATTTACTGATTCTTTCGTGGTTACTTGTTGGCATCATTGCCAGCACTCTGGGTTTTATTGGTGGACTCTATCGTCCCGCGGCTTTGATCTTGTTGCTGCCTTTGGCTGCAGTCATCAACTACTTGTGGGGGCTGAGAAGTGTTTTAAGTACCATGAACCGCCAGGAAAGCTTTATAGGGTTGACGGTGATGTTTGTGTGGTTGCTCCACCTTTCTGGTGTGTTCGTGCCTGAAACAGGCTTTGACGCAGTTTGGTATCACCTGCCAGTGGTGAACCAGTTTGTAGCTGAGCACGCCTTTACGTATATTCCCGAACTGTACCAATCACTCAATCCCCTGTTCTCAGATAGCATCTTTTTGTTGGGTTTCTTGGGTGTTGGAGAAATGGGAACGAAACTGGTGGCTTACGGTTTAACGCTCAGCTTAGCCCTGATGACATATCAGTTAGCATGCCAGTTTCTGAATCGGCAGAATAGTCTGTGGAGCGTCCTGATGATCTCTACTTTTCAGGTAGTCAGCTGGCAAGCAAGTAGTTTTTACATTGATACCACTAAAGCCTTTTGGGAAGTCGCTGCGCTGTGGGTGTTACTCCAAGAAAAACAAACTCTAAAAAAATTTGCGATTAGCGGAGCCTTGTATGGAGCGGTGATCGCCAGCAAGGCCTTTAATCTAGTCTTGCTGCCAGTGATGCTGGTCACTGCAGTTATCGCTTCAGATATACGCAGAGTAAAATCAGTCGCAATTTTGATTGCAATCGGCTTCTTACTAGCACTGCCTTTTTATGTTCGTACCTACTGGTTTTCTGGTGACGCCTTGCTGGCATTAACGCTTCCAGCCGGCAATCTTCAGCAAATTGCTGGCCAAGAAACATTATTTGATATCGTTATTGAGCAGTTACAAGCATTTCCCAACTCAATGTTGGTGCTCAGTCTCTGGAGCTCTGACTACATTACATTTTCCTTGCTCCTTCTTTTGCCATTTTTGATCTGGTATCTGTTGCAGCATTGGCGAGAAAAGCCAATACAAATTTTAGGTCTATGGACGGTGAGTCAGTATCTGCTGTGGTGGTTTGTGCCGCCACTTTCTACCAGATATGCTTTATCAGGTTTTATATCGTTGTTCCTTTTGGAGATGGTAGCGGTGGAGAGCTGGGTAAAACACCACCCCCACTACCAGCGAGCACTAGAGCTGGTGTTAGTGATTGCAATTGCATTCAACATTTTGCCACGACTATTGGTAACGGTTAGAAATCTAAACTACATCTTGGGCCAGCAAACCAAGTTTGAGTATCTGCAACAATTCAACGATGGCTCAATTGACCAACATTTAAGTAACTGGCATAGACGGAAAGATTAGCGTTATTTGCGCGACGATTTCTTTTTGGCTGGAGGCTTAGCTTTGGCAGCGGCTGTGACTTTTTTGACCACGGGAGCTGCTTTTTTGACGACTGCTTTAGCTGTTTGAACAGCTTTAGTAGCGACCTTCTTTTTGTTGGCTGCAACAACCCGTTTACTGCCAGCAATTGCGCGGGCGGCTAATTTTTTACCGGAAGCTTCTAGTTTTTTGGCCACAATCGGGGCTTTTTTCTCCACCTCTTTCTCCACACGTCGACCAATCTTTTTAGCTTTTACACCAGCTTTTTTTAGCTGAGTCTTCGCCATTTCTCGATTTTCTTCTTTAGAAAAAAAGATGGCTGCAACACCTGCAGTTATGACTGCGAGTGAGGCTAGTAAGCCGGTTGATTTTTTTTGCATGATACTCCTCACGGAATGGTAACTATTGATAATGAACTGGTTAATCCAGGTCTACCCCATATTGTACCGTGAATCACCAATATGGTTTCCCCTGAAGTTACTATATGTTGTTTTTTGCACTGGTCAAGTACTTTATCAACTATAATGATTGAATTGTCCGGCATTTCTAGTACATGAGCGGTGACGCCGTACAGCAACTGGAGCTGACTGAGTACTTCTTGATTGCTTGTCAGCACATGAATCGGCACCTGAGGATGATAGCTGGCGAGAATCTTAGCTGTTCTGCCAGTCTCGGTTAAACAAATTATTTTTGAAATGTTTAAGTTACTATCTTGGATAGCTTCCATGGCGGAGTTACTGATTGCTGCAGTTGGTGTTCCAGTTTCAAAGCTAAGCTGATCATTTTTGACAAACGGCTCATTAAATGAGGCAATAGTCGCTTGAATCTGAACGGCTTTGACCGGATACTTGCCGACAGTTGTTTCATCAGAAAGCATCACCGCATCGGTACCATCATAAATGCTATGAGCGACATCACTGACTTCAGCTCGGGTGGGTCGAGGGTTCGTTACCATCGACTTGAGCATCTCAGTGGCGGTGATCACCGGCTTACCCAAAAAACGGGATTTTGAGATAATCATCTTTTGCCAGTAAATCAGTTCCTGATACGGAACTTCAACTCCCAGGTCTCCCCGGGCAACCATGACCGCATCAGCGGCTTGAATGATTTCATCCAAATTGTCTAAGGCAGCTTGATGTTCAATTTTGGCAATAATCTGTGCATGTGATTTTTTGTGAGCTAAGGCTTTTCGGAGGTGCTCAATATCAGCCAGATCTCTCACGAATGATAGGCCCACGAAATCGACCATTTTCAAGTCCACCCCTTCCAAATATGACATGTCTCGTTCAGTCAGAGATGGCATCGGCAGGACTAAACCTGGTGTATTCATGGTCTTGCGGGTGTGAACAACGGCATCCATTAGGGCTTTGCCTGTAACCGTATCAGAATCTTTCTTGATCATCTCAAATTCACAGGCGCCATCAGCAATCAGAATGTGAATGCCCACTTGAAGTCCATCAATGACTTCCGGCGGAACCAAGATGGTTTTTTGATCACCAACAGGCTGGCTGGCAAAGGTGACTGTTTCTCCCTCCACCACTGAAAAGCTTTTCGCCTCAGGTAGATCGATCCGAATCTCTGGTCCTTGTAAATCAAGCAAGATGGCAACAGGATTACATAGCTCCTGCGAGACTTTTCTTACCCGGGCGATCACATTGTTATGCCAAGTTGGATCTGAGTGTTTAGTGTTGAAGCGGGCGACGTTCATACCAGCCTTAAACAGAGCGGTAATTACTTCCTCAGATTCGGTGGCTGGACCGATGGTAACGACAATTTTGGTGTTTTTTTCCATATGCTGACAAGATTATACATCTTTAATATCATGCTTTGAATGGGCTTGCCTTTTTGCTTCAGATAGGATAGTTTGTCTAGTATGAATGATTCAACTTCTCAAAATAGTGATGATTTAGCCAATGCAGCTTTAGCTGCAGTTGCGGACAGCGACTCAGTAGATCTTTCTGTCTCAGCCGACGATGAAGTTGCTCAGTCAGATCAGGTGGCTCAGACTATCACTTCTCTTCAAAACGTAATCGAGCGCAACGCTCATGAGTTAGAACGAGTCAATGATGAGCTCAAACACAAACGCGAAAGCATGAAAAATGTCTTTGAGAACGACACTGATTTGGCCGCGGCTGAAGAGCAAGTTCGATTGGTAGCTGATGAAGTTAAGACAAGACGTTCCAAGCTCCAAACAGATCCTCAAGTCACTGGTTTAAAAGTCCAAATTGGAGAGTTGACTGAACAAAAGAAAGAAATCGAAGAAACACTCAGCAATCACTTAGTTAATTATCACTCATTAACTGGATCTAAAAGTTTTGACACTAGCGATGGTGATCAATGGGACTTTGAGGTTCGGGCAAAAGTGAAGACCAGAAAAAATAAAGCCGATTAATTTGGCTCAGCCTACAGCCACCGCTTGATTACTCAATAACTCTTCAATTCTCAAGAGCTGATTATATTTAGCCGTTCGCTCGCCCCGTGCTGGAGCGCCCATTTTGACGTACTCAGCCTTGATGCCGACTGCAATGTCGGCAATCGCCGTGTCTTCGGTTTCTCCACTTCGGTGAGAGACGATGACTCTCCAGCTGCCTTTTCGGGCTGTCACAGCTGCCTGAAGCGCATGGGTAAGGGTGCCAATTTGGTTGACCTTCAGCAGTAATGCATTGCAAGCGGAGAGCTCAATAGCATGAGCAATTCTCTCAGAGTTGGTGACTAACAAATCATCCCCCACGATCATGATGGAACTGCCTAGTTTGCGATACAGTTCTTGCCAGCCCGACCAGTCATCCTCTGCTAAGCCATCCTCAATCGAGATAATTGGGTAGGTGCGTACCAGCCGTTCCCAGTAATTAATCATCTCAGCACTGGAAAGGGGCTGGGGGGTATTTTTGAGGTGGTACGAACCATTCTTGTAGATCTCAGAAACAGCCGGGTCTAGTGCCAGGCTCATTTCCTGACCTGGGACTAAGCCCGATTTGGTGATGGCTTGCAGAATTAACTCAATTGCTTCTTCATTACTAGTAACGTTTGGCGCAAAGCCACCCTCATCACCGACAAGAGTTGATAACTTTTTCTCCATTAAGATTTTTTCCAGCACATGGTACGTCTCACTTCCCTGCTCCAAGACTTCTTTAAATGAGGCAGCCGTTTGGGGCACAATCATAAATTCTTGGAAGTCAGTGGTTTGCCAGTCAGTATGGGCCCCGCCGTTAATAATATTAAAAAGTGGGGTTGGCAAAGTGTATGTAGTCAGGGTAGGAACGGCTCCAGCCTGTGCCAGCATGTTGTAGTGCTGGCGAACGTATTGAAAGTAAGGTATTTTAAGTTCCAGGGCAGCAGCCTTACTAACGGCGAGCGAAACGCCTAAGATAGCATTGGCCCCGAGTCGGCTCAAGTTAGGGGTGCCATCAAGCTGGGTCAACTGGGTATCTATCTGGGTTTGCAAGTTGGCATCTTGGCCAATCACCGCCTGAGAGATTTCAGTATTTACAAATTCTACAGCGTCAGTAACGCCTTTGCCGGCAAAATGCTCAGCTTCCTGATCTCGTAGCTCCAACGCCTCATGGGTGCCAGTACTGGCGCCACTGGGGACACTGGCACGTCCAAAAACGCCACTATCCAGGGTGACTTCTACTTCAACAGTAGGAGTGCCTCGAGAGTCTAAGATCTCTCGGCCGTGAATAGTGGCGATAATAGCCATGAATAACCTTTAGCTACTCAGTCGCTCGGCAATCCGAGTCATGACTTGTGGTGAAATGTTTTTTAATTTCTTCAAACTCCGTGCTCTTTTTTTGAGTCGTCGAAGTTCAGTGTTGCGAACTGCTTTTATTTTTGACGGTTTTTGGTAATATCGTCTATCTTTAACAATTTGCACGATATCAGTGGCAATTGATATCTTTTTAAATTTTTTAATCAAATCACTAGTACTATCATTGTTTTGTGCTCTGATAATAATAGGCAAAAAAATCACCTCCTAACATAAAGGAGCTACACTTTGTAGCTGTTTGGATACAGTAATTATACCCTAGAACTCTAGGCTTTACCAATCACAGCTGTAGATTCACGAATTTGTTGAGCTAAAGTCGCTAGCTGGTTGTCATCTGCGCGGCCAGCATCATGTGAAGATAGATATCCTGGATAGGTTTTATAAACAATATTTGGCCGAGGAATCTCAGGGCTCTCAGTGACATCGGCTTTAGCGGTACCATGCATGGGAAAAAGTTTGCTGTGTAAGTGATCTACCCCGTAGCCCTCAAAAAACATACCACAGCGTTCAACATTGTCAAAGAAAGCGTCTAGGACTAGGGCAACTTTTTTGGTAGCTAAAACTAGATTGGTGATAACCTCATCACTTTGGGAAAAGGCATAGCTACCTTGATGCTCCTTGGGAATAACCACGGTAAAGCCTTGGGTGTTGGGAAAAATGGACAGAAACGCCATGTGCTGGTCATCCTCCCAAATCAGATGAGCTGGCGCTTTTTTTTGAGCTATTTGGCAGAAGATACAGTCTGGTTTATGCATACAATTTGATGGTCAGATCGACGACTTGTTGCAAGGTGAGCGGGCTGGGAACTTGATCCCGATGTTTGCTGGAGCCATTGATTAACATTTTTCCGCTGTGATGATAAAACCAGGTTCCTTTGGTATCAATCTGTTTAATCGCATCCGCTAAAGCTTTGAGGTCTATCTTGACATCCGGCCGGGCTTTGATTCTGATATTACCCTCTTCAGGGTTTTTTTTAACTACCAACACAAAACCTTTTTTCTGAGCGATTTTGATGGTTTCATCATTTCTGGTTTCAACAGCCAAACAAGTTCCTATGCCAATGGTGAAAGGTTGTCCTTCTTGGTCAATGATCTCTTCAGCTTTTAAGTTTTGGGTAACTGAGGCGTAGGCATTGTCTAAGCACTGAAAACCAAAGTGCAACTGGGAGTCATCATTGTGAGGGTCAGTGAACTCCATGCCTCTAATGAGTTCATGAATCATAAACGAGTACCGGATATCGCCAGCTTCTGGCCAGTTAACTTCACCAAAGTGGTCAATCTCGGTGACGAAACGAGAAATGGACTCTAGGGCAGCGTTTTCTGCCATGTCAGGATGAATTTTGATGATGTGGTCGTAGACGAGTGAAGTGGCGCTAATATACTGCGTACCCCGTTCGGCTTGGTGATGGTCAAACTCTCCTGAGCCCGTATCAACGTGAGTGACTTCATGGAGTTGGCAATTAAACTCCTCAGCCTGTTCTAAAGTGATTTGATCACCCGGATTCACAAAGGTTACTTTCGCGTCAGCAAAGTGCTGGCTGTCAAATCGTTTTAACAACCATACCGCCGTACAAGCATCAAGGTCGGGGGCGTGGTGAGTGACTAATAATTTACGGCTCATGTGCCAAGTATATCATTGTCAGTCTGGTTTTTAGTCAGGATAAAAAAACACCCACCGCAGCATCCTGATAGGAATGTTGCAGTGGGTATCCTCACCGGGATATGTCGGTACTATATGATCTGATATAGATAAAGCACAGTCGCAAAATTGCTTGAATCACAGCTCTATAGTTGCGCTGTTGGCTAACAGCATATTTTGTTATAAGCCTACTTTTTTCCAGCAGTTTCTGCATCAAACATATTGCTTACATATTTACAGAGTGTGCTTAATCAGCTGATGTTTTAACAGAAACTGGGCATGCTCAGGAACAATATTTTCTGGCAGTTGCTGGAAAATTTCGATTGCCTCCCCTTGAAGAGTCTGCTTAGGCACGTCGACTTGCATGGTGCAGGAAAAGGCAACTCCTACACTGTACCCATATCCTCTTTGTTGAGCTTCGGAGTAGTACTCAATGTAGTCGATGACGGGACCCACAATGATGTTGACTCCCAACTCTTCGCTGACTATCCGGTGTAATGCATCACGTAAAGACTCGCGGTAATACACCGTGCCACCTGGCATGTGCCATAGGTTGTTCCAGGACTCAAGGTTACGCAGAGTCAGTAACACGCCCTGTTCAGACCGAATCACTGCTTCTACGGTCAATCGGGGCACCTGAGAGTAAATAGTTTTGAACTCTTCAGGAGTGAATGGGTAGTCTTGAAACATATCTACAAATTGAGCTTTTCCAGTACTGCCTGAACTGAGAGTAATTGGGTGTCTAACTCAGTTCGGTTCTTCCACTCAACGTGATCACCTGATTTTTTAGAAACTACTAGTCTGACAGGAACCCCAATTAAATCTGCATCGGCAAATTTACTGCCCGCTGAGGCATCGCGATCGTCGTAGAGAACGGATATGCCCTGTGAGAGTAATAGGGTATACAGCTCATCGGCTTTAGTTGAGTCTTCACCCAAAGAAATTAAATGAGCAGCAAACGGGGCAATATTAGCCGGCCACACGAGACCTTTTTCATCTGCCATTTTTTCCACGATCACGCCCATTAATCGACTGGAGCCAATCCCATAACAGCCCATGTAGACCGGCTGCTGAGAGCCATCCTCAGCGGTATAGGTGTAATTGAACGCTTTTGAGAACTTGGTATTGAGTGGAAAAATATTTCCCACTTCGCAGGCTTTGTGAACGACGTACGGTTCGCCGGTTTCAGGATATAGGTCACCTTCCTGAGCCACTTTAATGTCATAGAACTGCTCAGGCAGCTCTAAATCTCTCCCCCAGTTGACATTATTCGAGTGATAATGGGTTCGGTTGGCGCCGCACTCAAAGTTAGTTCGGTTACTCGTCGATTCATCAAAAATAATTCTGACATCGGCTGGTAAATGTAAGACACCTGCATAGCCCACCTTGGCATTCGTAACACGCATGACTGTCTCTGCAGAAGCTAACCTTAGGGTGGTCGCACCGGTGATTTTTTGGAGTTTTTCTTCACTAATGTTATATCCACCGCGGACGGCGGCGGCGATAACTTCACCGGTTTCGGTTTCAAATAACATGGTTTTAGTGGTTTTTTCGACGGTGATGTCCAAGAATTTGGCCAGCTCTTTGACACCGACAATATCTTGCCCCTCAACTTCCTCTAGAGGCAACATCTTCTCTGTACTTTCAATGCTCGGTGCTTGAGCAGGAGCCACTTCTCTATTAAAGGTTAGATTTTTACTTTGAACGTGAAACAGCGTATCTTCCCCCGCATCGCAAACAGTTTGAAACTCATGCGAAAAATCAGGCGTGAAGTCACCACCTGATGCTAAAGTCAGGAGCGTGCTTTCTCCCAAGCCTAAGCGTTCAAAAACTTTCCAGTAAGCAGCTTTAACTTTTTCATAGTATTGATTCAGGTCCTCTTGAGTCGCGTGAAAACTATAGAGGTCCTTCATCCGAAACTCACGGCATCTGAGCAGGCCCGACTTAGCCCGTGGTTCACCGCGAAACTTCGTTTGGATTTGATACACCGCCGTTGGTAAGTCGTGATGACTTTGAGCAAACTCCTTGATTAAAGGAGTGACTATTTCCTCATGGGTTGAGTTAAGAATATATGAGCCGTCAAACTTAGCTTTAGCTGGGGCATTAGCACCCTGCGTTTTCATTAAGACATCAACGGTCTCTAATCTACCCGATTGCTCCCAGTTAGCTATTGGAGAGAGTGAGCTCATGTAGATTTCAACGCCCACTGTATCCATTTCTTCTCGGATGATTTGCTCAATCTTATTGAGCACTTTTAAGCCCAGCGGGAGGAATGTATAGACGCCAGCAATTTCTTGGTGGATATAACCAGCCTGGATCAACAGCCGTGCATTCTTGGCTTGGATCTCTCGACTGATGTTTTTAAGAGTTTTAAATGGCTGTTGTGTTAGTTTCATATATCCTGTCTTTAATACTATCACCAAATGCGCCTGCTACAAAAAACGCCCTCACACATATCCAATAACTTGAACATGTGCAAGGGCGTGTGAAGCGCGGTACCACCTTGCGTTCTTAGTCATTACTGACTAAGACTTACTCACCAACTTGCGGAAAGCGAAGTTGGTGTGAACAGGATAACGGTCGTTGGCCGAAAAGGTTAAGTTGATGACTGTTCTCTTTTTACTTCCCTGGTGGGACTCAAGGTGGGGCCCTGAGTAGCTGTAGCTAAGTATTTTTATTTACTTGTTAAGCGTCATTATACAGACTATGTCAACTTAGGCTCGCACCAGGTTTGCAGTTCCTCTGCAAACAAAGGGGCAACATCCAAAACTTTCAGCTTGGAATCACTTTGTGGCTGCAGGATTGAGTTGGTTACGACAACCGAGTCAACTTGTGAATTTTCCATTCGTTCATAGGCTGTCGGAACGAGTGGTCCGTGAGTTGAGAGAAAGTGGACACTGGCGGCACCGTGGGCTTTCAGAATTTCGGCCGCAGAGACGACCGTACTACCTGAGTTGATGACGTCGTCAAAAATAATGGCGGTTTTGTTTTTGATATCCCCACTCACACTTAGTGAAGAGACTTCTCCGGTAGTCAGGTTTCGGAGTTTATCAATTTTTACCAGATCGATATCTAATTTCTCAGCCAACATCCGAGCTCGTTTTAAACCACCAAAGTCAGGACTAACTACTACTGAGTTTTTAATGTCAAAATTATCAGTGATGTGCTTGGCAAACAAATCTAGAGCCGATAAATGTTGGGTTGGAATCGAAAAGAAGCCTGGGGTGCTGCTGTTGTGAAGGTCTAACACAAAAACCCGTTTAATATACACATTTGAGATGAGGTCGGCTACCACTTTGGCTGCAATTGACTCACCATCGCGAAAGACTTTATCCTGCAGGGAGTAACCCATCCACGGCAGAACTAAGTTGATGTGGCGTGTTCCCATTCGTTCTAAAGCATCAGCTAAAAGCAGAAACTCCATGATGTATTCATCGGTTGGATGTGAAAAAGATTGGACCAAAATAACGTTCTCACCTTTGACTGGTTCTTTAATCCAGACGCGTTTCTCACCATTTGCAAAGGTGCTAATTTCCACTTGCGGCAGTTCACAACCGAGCAAGCTGGCAATGCTGGCTGCTAATGGTTGATTGGATGATCCAGAAATTACTTTCATATATGAGTATTCTAGCTATACCTTTCAACAGTGTCATGCATTAGTTTAAGCTGCTGTTGTTGATTAAAGGTTTGCTGGACGTGATTATACCCGTTCAATGCTAGTTTGTGGCGCAGAGCAGTTTGGTGTAGCAGCTGAGAGATTTTTTGGGCAAGATCATGGAAATTATTGGGCTGAAACTGTACCCCATTCAAGTTATTGGTCACAATTTCTAACTGTGGGCCAAATGCTGGCGTGATCACGGGCAGTTTGACTGACATGGCTTCTATGGTAGTCATCCCAAAGCCGTCCAGACTCCATGCCCGAGTAAATACAAACACGTCGCAAGTGGCTAACCAAGCAAATTTTTCAGTCTCAGAGATAAAACCCGTGAAAGTAACCTGATTTGAAATACCGAGTTTTTGGACTAACTGCTGATACTGTTCTTTCTCGGGTCCATCACCAATTATTAACAGTTGCGGCTTTTTTTGTGAGGTGCACTGATTTAAGATCTTGGCCATAGCTTGAATTACCAGCTCCACCTGATTTTCACTAGCTAAACGACCAGTGAAAGCCACAATTCTTTTTTTCTGCAACTGATGTTGCTGGCGAAGTAGCTTACCTGCGGCTTGGTACTTTTTTAACTGCGACGGGCTGACGGGGCTAATCCCTGGATACACTAAAGTAATGTCCTGGAGAGCTATCTTACCGACGCTGATCATACTCTGGAGCGTAAACCGGGAGGTGGTTACAAACTGATGAGCCGACCACTGGGTGAGTCGGTAGAGTACTTTAGGAAATCCCCAGTTTTTTCTGAACGTGGGCTCAAGTGGGCCAATCTCAATCCATAATACGATGCAGCCCAGCATTCGGAGAAATGGTGAGAAACTCAAGCGGTCACTGAAACCAGGTAGTAATGCGATAACCTGACCATCCTGCTTATGGATGCTGACGGTTTTAATCAGCCAAAAAATTGACCACGGCAAGGCTGCAAAGTACTTGAGTAAACCTTTCCAGTTGCCAATTGCATCGAGACGATATGGCGCATTGATGCAGCTTATGCCCAGCTGTTTCTGGCCGCGAAGCAGTTGGTTCTGTTTCGTTACCCTCTCCTTAACAGCAGCGCAGTTGGTGGCTAAAGTGACGCTGTAGCCGTGATTTGACAAGTAGAAAAGGTGAGCTAGTAAATACTGTTCAGCACCGCCAAAGGCTGGGGTATCGAGGAGAGAAAAAATAATGGGTTGCTGCTGACTAGTACGGTTCACTTTTGGCCCTGGAGGACGAGTCCAGCAGCTTTATCCTGCTCAAGCTGAAGCTGTAAGGCTTCCAGAGACTCAAATGGTAAGGGAGGTCGCACATAGTGATGTAAGGTAATTGCTAACTCCTGACCATAAATATCGCGGTCAAAATCATAGAGATAGATCTCAAAGTTGTTCGTGACTTCCCCAAAAATGAGCCGTGGACCATAGTAGGCTAAGCCCGTTTTGACCTCGCCAATGTCTGTGATTTCACACTCTGCATAGTAAACACCAGGCTTTAACTCGGCGGAGACATCAGAAGTTTTTAGGTTAGCCGTGGGAAAGCCAATAGTTCGGCCGACCTGGTCACCGGAAATAACTGTTCCGTGGACAATTCGATTTACAGTACTCATGTTTATGCTCTGTGCCAAGGTGCATTTACTAGGCCACACTGTTTATATTTATACACGCGACCGGTCTTGGGATTAATAGCCCCACAGGGACAGACATCATTGCGCCCAATTTTAATGTGTGACTCGCCTGGAGTTATTTTTTTTGCAGTCCTCGCTTGAGCCATTGCCGCTGCTAAGTCACTGGTTTTACCCTTAGTATTAGTGGGTGTGTTGATTCGAGCATTAGGAACTTGAGCATCTTGAACTTCTTTATCTAAGGCTTCATGAATGCTGGCTTTAACCTCTCGCGCTTGAGCCTGAGGAATAGTAGCCGTCTGTTGAGTTTGGACATGGACTCTGAAGATGCGGTTGGCAATCGCAGCCTCAATGGTTTTGATCAAAGTATCAAACATCCCAAAAGCTTCTTTTTTGTACTCTGATAAAACGGTATTCTTATCACCTCTGAGCCAAATCCCGTCTCGTAAGTTGTCCATCTCATCCAGGTGGTCCATCCATTTTTCATCAATCGTTGACAGTGTCACCCACCGTTCAAGTTGACGCATTTGAGGCTCACCCACCACATTCTCTCTAGTTTTGTATGTATTCTTAGCAATTTCAAATAACTTATCTACAATCTCCTCAGTGGTGGTTAGGCTAGCCAGGGAATTTTTAAGTTCAAGTTGCGATTTGTCATCAAAGGGAATAATTTTGACAAACTCTTTGACTATGGCGTCAAACTCATCGTCAGTGAAGTGTTGGGGAGCTCGCAGATTCACAGTTGACTCAATTTCATCTTGAATATACCCCAGAACTTCTTGTTTCAAAGCAGTTGATTGTTCTAGTAATCGGCGTCTCCGCTTGTAAATAATTTCACGATGCTTATTCATGACATCGTCAAACTCCACGAGTCGCTTGCGTTGATCAAAAAAGAAGCCTTCAACTTTGACTTGAGCGGACTCGATGGACTTGCCAATCATTGAGTGCTCTATTGGCGTGTTTTCTTCTAGTTTCAAGAAGTCCATAACCTTGGCGATCTGTTCGCCGCCGAAAATCCGCATTATGTCATCCTCAAGAGACACAAAAAATTGTGATGAGCCGGCATCACCCTGTCGGCCAGCTCGACCTCGAAGCTGGTTGTCGATACGGCGTGATTCGTGGCGTTCGGTCCCCAGGATGTGTAAACCACCAACTTCAACCACTTGATCATGCGCGGCTTGCCACTTGGTTACGGCCGCGGCATACTCTTTAAGTTTATAGTTATTGGGATTAACTGACGGTGGTAATTGGAGGCCACTGGGAAGTGATTTGGAACTACTGGAGGTCTTGGCGTCAGCAGTTGACCGAACGGTTTTCTTTCGGAAGTCTTTTAGTTCTGGTTTAGATCCACCCAGCACAATGTCTACCCCACGACCAGCAATATTTGTGGCCACAGTAATTGCGCCTTTTTTTCCAGCATCAGCAATAATAAATGCTTCTTTTTCGTTATTCTTAGCATTTAAAACTTGATGAGGAATGTTTTTACGCTTCAAAAAATCAGAGATAATTTGGTTGTGGTCAATTGATCGTGTTCCCAATAATATTGGTCGTCCTGTCTGGTGAAGTTCTTCAACAGCACGGACAATGGCGCTGTACTTGGCAGTAGTTGTTTTATAAACTACGTCACCGATGTCGTCCCGCTTGGTGGGGACGTTAGTCGGAATCGGCAAAACGTTCATGGAATAAATTTTCTGAAACTCTTCAGCTTCAGTCATGGCGGTACCGGTCATGCCAGATAGTTTGTTATAGAGGCGGAAGTAGTTCTGCAAAGACACCGTAGCCAAGGTGCGGGACTCTTGTTGAATCGGTACGCCTTCTTTGGCCTCTATTGCTTGGTGGAGACCATCCGAGTACCGACGACCATACATTAATCTACCCGTGTGCTCGTCGACGATAATGACTTGGCTATCACGAACAATGTACTCTTTATCTCTTTGGTAAAGGGTTTTGGCTTTGAGTGCTGACTCGACATGGTGGATAGTATCGAAGTTTTCTTCATATAAATTCCCCACTCCAAGCTTCTGCTCCATCCGCTTGACGCCTAAGTCGGTTAGGGTGACTGAGCGGGCTTTTTCATCGAGTTTATAATCAACATCCTTGCCTAAAGTCGTGACCATTCGGGCATAGTCATAGTATTTCTTTGTTGGTTCACTATCAGGAGCTGAGATAATCAGCGGGGTTCTGGCTTCATCAATTAAAATAGAGTCAGCCTCGTCGACTATCGCGTAGTGATGTGCGTTCTCAGTCCGTTGCACCATCTGCCCCAGTTCTTGAACCATGTTATCTCGTAAGTAATCAAACCCGAACTCATTATTGGTGCCATAGGTGATGTCATTGGCATAGGCTTGTTGTCTGGTGATGCTCTCGAAGTGTTCCAAACGCTCATCACCTCGGTCTTCGCTCTCAGCCTCTGGGTCATATAGACGGGCTTGGTCATGGACGATGACCGAAGTGGATAAACCTAAAAAGTGATACACGGGACCCATCCAGCCAACCCCAACTTCTGCCAGATAGTCGTTGACCGTGACTAAGTGCACCCCTTTGCCGAGTAAGGCGTTCAGATACAAAGGAGCGGTGACAGTCAGTGTTTTGCCTTCACCAGTTTTTTGTTCGGTGACTGCGCCATGATGAAGGGCAATGCCTGCAATCAGTTGAACATCGAAGTGTCGTAATCCTAGGACTCGTCGAGACGCCTCTCGCACAGTGGCGAATGCTTCGGGAAGGAGCTGATTGAGAATAGCGGGGTCAGTTTTGCCTTGTTTTTGTGCCTCTTCAATCTGCAGCTTAAACTTTTTGGTCTGTGCCGTCAACTTAGCATCGGAAAGTTTTTTAATACCAGATTCAAGGCTATTGATTTGTTCAACGATAGCTTGATATCGATTGAGGGTTTTCTGGTTTTCGTCGAAAAGATTAGATAAAAACTTCAACATAGGTGGCCATTATCGCAAAAATTCGCTTTAATTTCGAGTGGGAGAACCAGCTGAAAAGTTACAGCAAATAAGTCCACCACAAAAAGTAGAGTGGAACAGTTACCAATACCCCGTTGAGAAGCAAAAACTGTCTCCAGTTATTCGGTCGGGGTGACTGAATCGCCGTCGTAAAAAATCCCATGACTGAAAACATGGCCAAAAACGTCAAAGCCAAAATATAGATGCTCCAAGATTGGGAACCAAAGACAGTCAAAATCAATCCTGGTTTAAAGATGAAAAATAGGAACCAGATATACCACATTAGTGATAGGGTTAATGAAAAAAGATGAGCTTTACTTGAGTTGGTATGATTAATTTTTCTGGCCATATCCATTTATCGGGATATAACTGTTTTCCCTACAAAAGATTGTAGCACTTCAGGAATAGCAATGCTGCCGTCGGCTTGTTGGTAATTTTCAATCACGGCTGCCAGTAAGCGCGGTGTTGCCGCCACCGTGTTGTTTAAGGTGTACACGAACTTTTGGGTGCCATCTGATGCACGATACCGAATGTTGAGTCTACGTGACTGGAAATCATTAAAGTAACTTGCCGAGTGCGTTTCTCGATACTTATTTTGGGATGGAAACCAGGTTTCGATATCGTATTTCTTCCGTTGGCCCGCTCCCATATCACCACTGCACATCAATAATACTTGATAGGACAGGCCAAAATCCTGGAGTAACTGTTCAGAAAAGCCGAGCATTTTCTGATGCCATTCGCTGGTTACCGATTCATCGGCCACCGTATACACCACCTGCTCAACTTTGTTAAATTGATGAACCCTGATAATTCCTTGGGTATCCTTCCCATAGGTACCGACCTCACGTCTGAAACATGGTGAGATGCCGACCATCTTGATAGGCAAATCCTTTTCATTCAAGGTCTCCCCCATGTGATAGGCAGTCAAGGCCACCTCAGAGGTGCCGGCTAAAATTGAGTCATCTTGAGTTTGGTAATGATCGTCATGACCCCAGGGAAAGTAGCCAGTGCCAGTCATGGCTTCTCGGTTCACTAAAATCGGGGTGGTCATGGGCGTGAAGCCTTGCTTGATCATTAACTGCATGGCGTAGTTCAAAATAGCCTGTTCCAGCAAGACAGCTTCATTTTTGAGGAAGTACGAACGAAAACCGCCAATTTCAGTGGCGCGTTTGGTATCCAAAAGTTGGAGCTTTTCCATTAGCTCTTGGTGAGGCTTCGGTTCAAAATCCAGTTTTTTGGGTGTTCCGACTTGTCTGATTACTTGATTTCCCGTTTCGTCGGCTCCAACGGGGACATCGTCGGCTGGCAGATTGGGAACTTGCAGTAACAGATCTTGATAGGTTTCATTCAGCTGTTTTAGCTGTGGTTCGATATCTTGAAGCTGGGTTTTCAGCTCTCTGCCAAGCTTGATTTGGTCTTCATTAGGTTTGGAGTTAGGTGCTAGCTTAATAGCTTGTACATTTTCGTTCATTTGGCGGCGAATGACTTCCACTTTAGCGATTGCCTCTCGACGCTGGCTGTCAGCGGTAAGCACCGCGTCCACAATCTGAGGATTCAACTGTTTATTATTGACCGCGGTTCGTACTAAATCTGCGTTTTGGCGGATGAATTGAATGTCTAACATGGAGTGATTATATACTACAACAAACTCAATAAATGATGTTGCTTGATGATACTATCTGCTTCAAGTAGTATCTGGTGAGACTGGGGCATCATATCCAGCTCAGTTATCTCTTCCAATCCAAACCAACGACAGTCGTGAGTTTCTGTATCAAGCTGAATCGTACTTGTTGAACCCACGACCGATACGATGTAGCACATGAGAGTAGCGTGCGTATCCCGTTGATGACCATTTTTTTTCGCCATCCAAATACTGGTTTTGACGATTGGCTGAGGGTATAAAATTCGGGTTGCGATTCCGAGTTCTTCCTGAAGTTCGCGACTGACTGTTTGCTCAGGGCTTTCCCCGAACTCGACTCCGCCACCAGCTATTTGCCACTTCAAGTGTACTTCTTCGATCTCGGGATTGAATCGCTGTGATAAGAGAAATTGGCCGGTGTCGTTTATGGGAATACCTAAGCCAACCGTAATAAAAACTGGGTCTTGAGCCATATTTTATGGTGATTTAAAGGTGAGAATTAAGAACTCCAGATGGTCGTCCAGAGATTTTTCAATTAGCTCCGCCCCACGTTGAATGTCATCTCGGCTGACATTGGTGGCAAACGACTTATCTTTGAGCTTCTTTTTAATTGATTTTGGCTCCATGTCTTGGAAACCATTCGGTCTCATCAGCGACACTGCGTGCATAAAGCCTGAGATCTCGTCACTCGCGAATAAGAATTTCTCAATTAAGGTTTCAGGTTCCTTGCCAGTTCGTGCTGGAGCATGAGCGGCGACCGCTTGTAGTAGTTCTGGCGGGTAATTAACTAAAATCTCATTAATAGCCTTGTGAGGATGTTCATCTGGATACATCTCCCAGTCCAAGTCATGCAGCAGTCCTGCTTGGTACCAGAGCTCAGGATCTTCACCTAGTTGCTCGGCATATGCTTGCATAGCCTGAGCTACCATCTGGCTGTGGTGCTGGAGCGCCTCAGTAGTCACGTACTGCTTTAAGAGGGCTTCACTCTCAGTTCGGGGAGGTAAGGTGACGCGGCTTTTCTGAGTGGTGGGTGAGTCTTTTTTACTGAGGCCAAGTTGCTCAGGTTTGATGTTTGGTTTTAAGAGAGGTTTGAGTGTGGGGAAAGCAATCACTTCCTTGATTGACCAAGTGTTTGTCAAAAACATCACTAAACGATCAATCCCCATCCCAATACCACCAAGGGGTGGCATGCCATACTCCATGGCTTCAATAAAGTCCTCGTCCAGGGGATGGGCTTCACTGTCTCCGGCGCGCATTCTTTTTTGTTCATTCTCGAAGATGTATCGTTGATCAAGAGCATCGGTGATCTCACTCCAGCCGTCCGCCAGTTCCTTACCGCCTATGTAGACCTCAAACCGTTCGGCTAACATTGGGTCAATGCGGTGCTTTTTTGATAACGGACTGATGTCTCGAGGATAGTCAATGATCCAGGTAGGAGTGATTAAGTGTTCAGGTACGAGCTTATCAAAGAGAGCAAACAGTGCCTTCCCCCGTGTGAATTCACCTAGTACCTCGATATTTCGAGTTTGAAGTAAAGTCAGCAACTGATCATCGCTGCTCGATTCAAAATCGATCTGGGTGAATTTCTTTAATGCATCAACCATTCTAATCCGTGGCCAGGCACCGGAAGTGTTGATTTCTTGTTCGCCAACCATTATGGACTCGGAGTGATGGAGCATCTCAATCAAGTGTTTAATCATTCCTTCTGCAACAGTCATCATTTGCTGATAATCAGCATAGGTCTGGTACCACTCAATCATGGTAAATTCAGGCTGATGCGTTTGGTCAATGCCTTCGTTTCTAAAGTTACGGGCAATTTCAAACACTCGATCGTAGCCGCCGACAATTAATCGTTTCAAGTACAGTTCTGGTGCCAACCGCAAGTAAAAATGGGTGTCAAGCGAATTCATGTAGGTGACGAAAGGCTTCGCATTTGTGCCGCCGTAAAGCGGTTGTAGAATGGGGGTCTCAACCTCTATAAATTGGTGCTGATCTTGGAGATACCGGCGGATTTCTTTTTCAATCAACCACCGAGCATCAAGCACTCGTTTCACCTCAGGGTTAATGAGCATATCCAGGTATCGTTTTCGGAACCTGACTTCTTTATCTTCAGCCGCATTCCAGGCAGAAGGTAAAGGTCTGAGGGCTTTACTCAAAACTGTTACTGTCTCTGCCAAAATGGTCAGCTCCCCGGTTCGGCTGACGCTGACTAAACCACTTACTCCGAGAAAGTCACCAGCGTCAATCAGACTCAAGTGCTGAAAGGTTTCCGGTCCAACCACCTGTTCTTGCACCATGACTTGGATCTCTGCAGTGCTGTCTCGGAGGTCAAAGAACGCCAGCTTTCCATGAACCCGAACCGCCATCACTCTGCCCGCGGTCTGAACATCTTTTTCTAGGTTGTCCCGCGCCTCATCAATAGTTTGTTGTTTATCGTATGAGTATGGGTGAACCAAAACTCCTTGTTCTTGAAGTTTCAGTCTTTTTTCTTTTTTAGCTTGAATGGCTTCATCAATTCGAGACATAGCGATTATTCCCAGTAGTGAGTATATGTTGTTATGCTCATATTATACAGGCCACTCTGAAGGCTAGAAACGGTGAAGAACCCCCTGTGCTAATGGTTGGAAGTTCAGGTGATCAAGTTTTTCTGAACACACCAGACTCAAATCTGAGCTTTGGTGTAGCTGCAAAGTATAGTACTCTTGTGCTGTGCTAGCTTGACTGTATGCTAGAAGTTGATTTCCGTCACTGATGCCCAGATTAAGAGCCTGGATCTTTCGAGTGTTTGTCTGGAGGAGGGAAATTGTCTGCCTCATGGCAGCCTTAACGTCGGTATCAGCGAACTGAGCTCGAATCATGTTCCAAATTTTTTGGGCTCCGATCTGTCCAGGAACTGGTTGGGGTAACTGAACACCTTTCAGCAGGCCATTGAAAACAAAAGCTATATTTTGATCGCAGTACGGCTGGTTGTACTCAAGAATATCTTTATCTTTTATAAATGACGCACTGCGGGCGTGAACTAAGAGAAAGGTTGTTTCTGGGACATCAGTAAATTTTTGGCTGTCTTTCCAGACTGGTAAGAGCGATGAGTAGCTCCGCCAGTTATTACTTTCTCTCCAGCTGACTCCCCAACCGTCACCTTGCCAGTCTCCATCAGGAGCATGGCTGTGTTTAGCCATATCCGCAAAGGATCTCATCATATCTTCTGGCTGAAAAGGCTTTGCTGATTTGACCATTAAAAATCGACACATACTTAGCCTTTATCTCAAAATTTTAGCCAGAGCTGAAACTACTTGGTCAACTTCTTCCTTTTGGATAATGAAGGGCGGTAAAAACCGCACGACGGACTGCCCGGCCGGAATAGCCAAGATGTGATTATTTTGTAGCTGTTTCAAAACTTGATCCCGCTTGCTTTTTACCTCAATGCCAATCATTAAGCCAACTCCTCTGACTTCAATGATTTGAGTTGATTGCAGGCTTCTGAGTTCTTGTAAAAAGTAAGAACCCATATTTTTGACATGTTCTAACCTGCTAGTATCTAGCAACTCCAATACCGTGAGGACGCCAGCACAGGCAAGTGGATTGCCACCAAAAGTAGAGGTGTGAAGATGCTTGGGAATCGTGTCTCCGACTGCTTGTGACACAACAGTTGCCCCAATCGGAATCCCCCCAGCTAGACCTTTGCCCAGACACACAATGTCGTACTCAATATCTGCTGGTTCTGCAGCTAGAAAAGTGCCCGTTCGGCCACAGCCGGTTTGAATCTCATCTAAAATGAGTAAGATGCCTCGTTCGCTACAGAGTTTTTTAACGGTAGTAAGGTATTCGTTCGGAGGAGCGTAAATCCCGCCCTCTCCCTGAACTGGTTCAAGGAGCACTGCAGCGGTCTCAGGCGTGAGCTGAGTGGTCAAGGCATCAATACTCCCGAACTCAACTGGCACAAACTCCCACAACAACGGGAGAAACGGGTCTTGGTACTTAGCGCCTTGAGTTGCTGACAAGGCCCCAAGGGTTTTCCCATGATATCCATGCTCAGCCACAATGAATCTGTTTTTGCCTGTCGCCAACACGGCAAACTTTAGGGCAGCTTCGATAGCTTCAGCTCCCGAGTTGGAAAAAAAGACTTGACTCAAGTTTCCACCACAGCGCTGAACTAAGCTTTTTGCCGCTACAGCAATTCGCTCGTGATTAAAACTATTATGGAGGGTGGTTAGCTGATGTAGCTGCTCACTTAAAGCTTTGGAGATAACTGGATGAGAGTGGCCGAGAATGTTTACCCCATAGTTACTCATTAAATCAAGGTACGAGGTTTCTTGATCATCATATAAATACATACCCTGCCCCCTGGTGAGTGTCAGGCCACGATTCACATAACTGTTTACAGTGAAGTTTCGTTGGATTGATTGAAGAATCTCTGTTTTCATGTGTTAGTTATAGTTGTTCCATTACCACTGAGGGCTGACGAAAATGGAGACTCGATTCGACCGTCACCAAAGTACACCGTCTCGACTCCTAATCGAAAGGCCTCTTTGGCTCCCAATAGTTTTTTTTTCATTCTGCCTTGAGCTACTGAGAGGTATTGATCAAGATCAGTGGCACACACGTGTTTAATTAAACTTGCAGGGTTGAGATGATTTTCTAGTAATCCAGGTGCTTCAAATAAGTAAACGAGGGTTTTTACCGATAATGCCCCAGCCATAACAGCCACCGCCCAGTCATTATCAGTGTTGAGGACTTCATTTTCATCACTGAGTGCCGGTGGTGAGACGACTGGGGTATAGCCGTTATCTAACAGCAACTGAAGTAAATGAGTGTTAATTGATTCCACTCGTCCGGTATAGTTGCCGGACATGAGCAGGGTTTTGCCTCCTTGTTGAGCCATTAGGTTTGGCTTTCTTTTTGCCCGCCACAGCGCCCCATCAACCCCCGATAATCCGACTGCCGAAATTCCAAACGCTTGTAACTGGGCTACCACCCGAGTGTTGACTAGTCCGGGGTACACCATGGTAAAAATCTCTAAGGCTCGCTGATCGGTAAACACACTCGGGACTCCTGAGGGTGAGGTAATAGTTTTGGTAGGACTTTGTAACTGCTGGCCAATCTCATCTCTGATTGCTCCTGCGCCATGAACCACTATCACTTTTTCGTGTTCCAGCAAGGATTTTAAGTCGCGGCTCACATACTGCCAATTGATGCTGGTGCCGCCTCCAATTTTGAGTATTATCATGGTTTAAATATTCTCCAATCGATCTCTCTCAGCTGACTGCGCGATCGCTAATTTTGGAACGTTGTACGTCTTTGTTACCTCAATCAATAACTCATCAGGGCTGAAAGTGGGATTCATTTTATCGGCTGCGTTTTTAAAATCTCTTGCAATGGTTCTGGCCATATCTATCGTCACATCAAAATACATCACTTCTCTCAAGTAGTAATAGATCAAGTTCCAACCCGAGAGCGGACCCAGCAGAAGTTGGTGCTTATTAACTCCATACCCCTCTAAATTATGAGCCTCGTAGACTGTTGGGTCTCGCAGTACCGCTTTTTGGTGCACTCCGGCTGTGTGAGTTCTATTGGTCAAGGATACCGGCTCACTCCAGGGGACGTGCAGCTGCAAAATCGAGCCTAAAAGCACATTCAGTGGATACGCTAAGCTGAGTTGGTAATCCTGACATAGGTCTGGATCCTCGTGATACAGATTAAAGAGTAGAGCTGTCAGAGAGGTAATCCCCGATCGTTCTGCTATTCCCCAGATTGAGGTGTCGATGTAACTAGCACCACTCAAAACTGCAGTCACGGCGTTAATAAGCGCATACCCTCGATCATTGTGAAAGTGACACTCGATGTCATGATCTGGATAGCGGTTTCGGAGTGACTGGACAGCCTGAGCCACCCGACTGGGTGTGGCCACACCAACAGTATCAGGCATACCCAGAGTTTGCACATAGGGGCTGACAGTGTCATACAAATGGTATGTATTTTCAGGGTTGGTACGAAAAAAATCCTCTGCACTAAACCTCATGTAAAGCTGTGGGTGCTGTGATCTGACTGACTCCAGAGTTTTAGCAGTTTGGTCAATAATTTCAGGTAGAGATTTGCCGTGACTACTTTGTTGAGCTCGCTCCGAAGCGCCTATATACAGATTTAAGCCATCACAACCGGCCTCCAGTGCCTGATCAATATCGCGTTGATCACTGCGAACATGGGCTAGGACTCTGACATCATCAGCAGCTAACTGAGCGATATGAGCTTTGATGTCAATAAAGCCTTGTCGCTCAATCGGACCAACTACTGGTGAGAATAGCTCAATATTACGAACCCCAATCTGGATCAGGCCGTTAACCAGGGAGGTTTTATCTTCTAGGGAAAAGCGATACTTGCCGGCATCAAACATCAGGGGCGATTGCTGCCCGTCTCTGAGAGTGGTGTCGATGACACCTTTGAATCTTTTTGTTTCTTGCATAGCGTTAAATAGGATGAAGCCCTGGAAAGAGCAGTCCTTGTGTTTCTTCAAACCCCTGCATTACGTTCATGGCTTGCACTGCCTGGCCGGCGGTGCCTTTAACTAAATTATCAATAGTTGCAATCACGACTAATCGTTGACTTCGCGAGTCAAGCTCAAACCCAATATCACAGAAGTTACTTCCTAGTAAGATTTTTGGCTCGGGAAATCGGTAGATGCCCTGAAGTTCTTTAACTATTCTAATAAAGGGTTCATCTTGGTATGTACTTCGATAGGCTTTCCAGACGTCTTTTTCTGTCATACCCTCCCTAGGAATGGTATGAATGGTGACCAGTAAACCGCGTACCATGTCCAAAGCTGTGGCGGAGATGGCAATGTCCAGTGGCTCAGTTGAAACATCACTCAGTTCCTGAGAAATCTCAGCCGTGTGACGGTGACCAGTGGGCAGATACGAGCGGACGCTACCTGATCGTTCAGGATGGTGTGAGGCTAGTGAAAATTGTCTTCCGGCTTGAGAGCTGCTCATTTTAGCATCAATAATCAGCTTCGGTTCAATTAAGTGATGTTTGAGTAAGGGGTAGAGAGCCAAAATTGAGACGGTGGCTTCACACCCACCACAAGCAACGTAGTTAGAGTGCGTAACTTCACTTCTATGCAGCTCAACCACGCCATACGTAAATTTCTCTAACAGCTCGGGGGATGCATGAGTGGTGTGATACCAGTCTTCAAACAGCGAAGAATCATTCAATCGAAAATCAGCGCCCAGATCAATAATTTTCTGCGCTTTGGTCATCAAATTTGGCATCAGATGCATGGATTCACCATTGGGTAGCGCTACAAACAAGACATCACAAGCACTCAGCTGATCAGGATGAATAAATGTCAGTTGGGTCTGGCGACGCAAATTAGGATGCGCTACCGACACAGATTGACCGACAAACTGCCGAGAGGTAACCTCTTTAATATTAACATCTGGATGTTGCAGCAGGATCCTTAGCAGCTCACCGCCAGCATATCCTGAACCGCCAAGTATAGAGACATTTATCATCGTGATGACTCCCGACCTTTGGTCGCAACTTTGAGGCAGTACTCAATAATCTCTCCAGAAATACTAACCCCTGTTGGTACCTCTGAATTTTTGAACTCCATGGTGTGATTAATCTCATTAATTGAGAGGCCATCACTAGTTTCAAATACATCCATTGCCAAAATCCCCCCGCCAACCGCGGTTGATGCCCGATAACATAGATCACTCAGTTCAGCTGCAACGGGACAGTTGGTGGCCACCCCACCACGGGCAGTGTTAGTAATCCAGTGACTGGAGTCTCGATATATCGCACAAATAGTTTCTCCACCGATCACGAAAGCGCGGATATCTCGACCTGGTTTTTTAATATATTGTTGAAAGTAATAGGCTTTGTGTTGAGGTCCACCTAAGAAGTCTTTATGCTCGATGAGCGCTTCTAAGGCGTCGGCATCGTTGATTTTTGACAATAGTCTGCCCCAGGAGCCAAGGGCTGGTTTGAGCACCACCGGAAAACCACCTAACTGTTCGACTGCAGTCAGTGACTCTTCCAGGCCAAAAGCCAATGCAAACTTTGGCGTGAGAACACCCGCTTGATCTAGTAACAGCGATGTGGTGAATTTATCTTCACAAACACGGGCCACCTGGGACGAGTTTACTACTGGGATCCCAAGAGCTTCCAAGTACTGGATAGCATAGTCGCCTTTGACCGTGGAGATGCAGCGTTCAAGTGCCAGTTCAAAATCAGGTGTATATGTGTCAGGGTTGAGTACTTGAGTCCGAATATCAATGAGTTCCAACTCCATACCTCTCTCCTGAGCCGATTGTATGATCAGTTTTTCATCGCCTCGGAGTGTGGAGTGAATAAGAGCAATTCTTGGCATGGCAATTACTCTCCCCAGTCTTCCTCGATTTGGGGTGCTAAGCTGATGCTAGGAGTGCTGCCAACAGCATCCACTACTAATCGAGTGTGACACTCGATGCAGTTGATAACTTCTGAGGCAACTGTACCCACGGGTAGGTTGACATCAGCGTCACAAGTGGGACAAGTTAGATTCATAGAGCTCCAAAATACGTTGATACTTGAAGGGACAATAACGGCTAAATCCTGAGAGGTCAATTTTTTGAGATAAACACACAAAAAATAACAAAATATGTTAAAATATAAACATGAAATCAGTCCCAGTAGTATTAGATAACATTATTTCTGAGTCGCCCTTTCTTGAAGAGTTAATCTCTTTAAAAATTGTGAACTTATCTGGTTTAGCTCGTGAGTTAAAAGATACAGTTGAAGAACGATGCATGAAACCGGTGACTGAAGCTTCTATGGTTATGGCATTGAAAAGACTCGCTGACAAAAGTAGAGGCAGATCTAGTCTTAGCTCGGAAGTGTTTCAAAGTTCACCTGAACTAATCGTACGATCAAATTTATTTGAAGTTACAATTGAAAACTCAACCACTTCTTTAGAAAAACAAAAAAAACTGCTGGCGTTTGCAAACCGTCAACATAATCCGTTTATAACCTTCACCCATGGTTTGTTTGAGACCACCACAGTGGCAAGCAATCAAGTTAAAGCCATGGCGATAAGTCTGTATGAGGGAGAAAAAATCATTTCTGTAATTGAGAATGTTTCAACCATAACTATTAAGTTTGGCGTAGATATTGTAGATTCTCCATTCATTTACCACACAGTTTTAAGAACGTTAGCTTGGGCAGGAATTAGCTTAGCAGAAGTAGTCTCAACCTACTCAGAATTAACCATTATCCTGAAAAACAAAGATGTGGAGTTGGCGTTTGCGCTGATTAAAAAACTGTTTACCCAGCGTGACTGAAGTGAAATTACTTAATCTCTTGAATGGTGTACTCGAGCTCCCCCGCTGGAGCCTTAACGTTGACAACGTCGCCCTTTTTCTTACCCATTAGGGCATGACCAAGTGGTGAGACGCTGGAAATTTTGCCTTCGGTAGGATCAGATTCAAACTCACCCACAATTGTCCAGGTGTGACTTTTAGCTTTTTTGCCACTCATAGTGGCTACTACTTTTGAGCCCATGCCAACTTTTGTTGAGCTAGTGGTGTGTTTGACAACTTGAGCGTGGGCAATGATGCCTTCGACCTCATCAATTCTGGTTTCAATCAAGGTTTGGTCTTCTTTTGCGCTGTGATACTCAGAGTTCTCAGACAAATCACCATACTCACGAGCTTTGGCCACCCGATCAATAATGGCAGGTAGGCGCACCTCAACTAGCTGTTGGAGCTCGAGTTTGAGCTCTTGCAAGCCTTCTTGAGTGAGCTGGATTATTTTGGGTCCGTTGTCCTGCATCGTTTGGTAAGTATAGAGACTTTTTTTATTGGAGCAATATGAAAAACTGGCTATCGCTGATCTGAATTATATCAAATCCCAGTTCTTTTAGTGGAGCGGGCCACTTTTGCCTCAAGGAGAGCTAAGCGAAGTGAAGCTTCAGCCATTAATAATTCTTGTTGATCACGTGAGTTCTCCATTGTTTCATGAGCAGCTTTGATGGCCGCCTCAGCTTGGTCAAGACTAATGTCGCGGGCTCGGGTGGCGGTGTCTACAATTATGGTGATCTCGTTATTGACGCCCACATCCACAAAGCCCTTAGAAACCACTAAATTCGTATCATTATCATGATCGCGGTAAGTCACGACGCCCGTTTGTAGAGGTGAAAACAACGGTACGTGTCCTGGTAAAACGGTTATTTCTCCTTCAGAGGCAGGTAGCGTTACAGAGTCCACAACTTCTGACAAAAGCTGTCGCTCTTGTGAGACTACGGTCAGCTGAAGTTTGGCTCTGGCTTTGTCTGCCATATCTTTCTCCAAAATTACAATGACTCGGCTTTTTTGACCGCATCTTCAATAGTACCTACCATGTAAAAGGCTTGTTCGGGAAGATTATCATGCTTCCCTTCTAATATTTCTTTAAAGCTGCGAATCGTATCTGCCACTGGCACATACTGACCGGGAATACTGGTGAACTGTTCTGCTACAAAGAACGGCTGGGATAAGAACTTTTGAATTCTGCGAGCCCGAGCCACAATTTGTTTGTCCTCATCGCTTAGCTCATCAATACCTAAAATGGCGATAATATCTTGGAGTTCCTTGTATCGTTGTAGTACTTGTTGAACTTGAACGGCCACTTGATAGTGTTCTTGGCCGACGATATCTGGTTGGAGGATCTTGGAAGCCGAGACTAAGGGATCCACAGCTGGATAGATGCCTTGCTCTGATAATCGTCGCTCCAGTGACAGCGTTGAGTCCAAATGAGCAAAAGTGGTAGCTGGAGCTGGATCGGTGTAGTCATCAGCAGGTACGTACACAGCCTGAATTGAGGTAATAGAGCCTTGAGTAGTAGAAGTAATTCGCTCCTGCAGACTGGCCATCTCAGTGGCTAGGTTGGGCTGATATCCCACGGCTGAAGGAATGCGACCAAGCAGGGCTGATACTTCTGAACCAGCTTGGGAGAAGCGGAAAATATTGTCGATAAATAAGAGTACGTCTTCACCACGTTCATCGCGGAAGTACTCCGCCATAGTCAAGGCAGTCAGTGCTACTCGCAAGCGGTTCCCTGGTGGTTCATTCATTTGGCCGAAACACATGACGGTACTAGCGAGCACTCCAGAGTCTTTCATTTCATTGTATAAATCATTTCCCTCTCGAGTTCTTTCGCCCACACCGGCGAACACTGAGTGACCTTCGTGTTCCTCAGCTATATTGCGAATCAGCTCCTGAATAATCACGGTTTTACCGACACCAGCTCCACCAAAAGCCCCAACTTTGCCGCCCTTCACAAATGGAGCGATTAAGTCAATGACTTTGATACCAGTTTCGAGAATTTCAGCCTTGGTGACTAAGTTTTTTAGTAAAGGTGCTGGCCGATGTATGGGAGCGGTGGTCTCAGTTTTAACTTCACCTAAGCCATCAATCGGCTCACCCACCACATTAAATATTCTGCCTAGAGTAGCCTCGCCTACCGGAACGGTAATTGGGGCGCCAGTGCGAGAAATTGTTTCACCGCGAGTTAGGCCTTCAGTTGGACCTAGTGCAATACAGCGTACCTCGGTGGTGCTGAGTTGTTGCTCAACCTCGAAGGTCAGGATCTTGCCATCTTTTTTTTGCAAGGTTAAAGCTTCATAGATAGCCGGAATTTGATTGATTTCAAACTTCACATCTACCACGGGACCAATGATCTGGGATATTGCACCTTGGTTATCTTTTTTCATATTTTCCTCTCTTAGTATTCGCTATGACAGGGTCAAAGTAGCGGTAGTGATATCAAGTAGTTCAGTGGTAATGCTAGCTTGGCGGGATTTATTGTAAAGCAACTTCAGCTCTCCGACCAGATCAGCTGCGTTTTCACTGGCATTTTTCATGGCCACCATGCGAGCACTTAGTTCACTGGCTCGGCTCTCCAAGAGTGTTTGATAGAGAAAATTTTCGACGTAGTAAGGCAGTAGCACATTCAGAATTTCTTTAGCGCTGGGTTCAAAGCTGTACTCGCTATCAGCCGTAGGCACGACCATGTTCACTTCCTGATATGTCTCCGGCTGGGAAAGAGGTAGTAATTGAACAACTCTGAGCTGCTGACTCAAGGTATTAATAAAATCCATGTAGAGAATGTGGGCTGAGCGAAACTCTTTATCCAAAAAGCCCCTCATAATCAGCGAACTGATGGGCAAGATATCACGAGTGTTTACTTTATCGGGTAAATCGGTAAATTGAGCATAGATCTTAATCCCAAAAGTGCGACAGAAAGCCACGGATTTTCGACCGATCGCTATCACTTGACCGTTGGGATGAGCCTTCAGCCACTTAACGAGCGCTTTAAAAAGATTAGTGTTTAAACTGCCGCAGAGTCCTTTGTCTGTCGAAAAAACTATGGCAATATCGATGCCTTGATCATGTTTGGTTAACAGAGGATGCAGGGAGACATCTGTACGCTCTGAAACCTTTTGTAACGAGCTTTGTAAGGCTCGAGAATAAGGTCGAGCGGCAGTCGCCTGTTCCTGGGCTCTCTTCATTCTACTAGCGGCCATCATTTCCATGGCCTTCGTAATTTTTGAGATATTCTGAGAGGCGGCGATGCGTCGTCTGATTTGCCTGGTGCTAGCCATAGAGAGTTTTCGGTATTTAGGTCTGAGGTACTAATTGCAGCTCGGGATGAAGTGAGTTGAAAGTAGTGATTGCCTCGGTTAATTTGGCTTCTGTTTCTTCCACAATTTTGTTGTTACTGAGAATTGATTTGAGAATTTCTGGCTCTGTTGCCCGAATGTACTCAAGGTATTCTCGTTCCCAAGTAGTGATCCGTTCAACCTGAATACTGTCGAGCAGTCCATGAACAGCAGCATAAATTATCACAACTTGTTCTTCCATCTTTAAAGGTTTATCCCAGCCTTGCTTCAAAATTTCATTGACTCGGACTCCCCGATCTAGTTGGGCTTTGGTTTTGTCATCTAAGTCTGAGCTAAACTGAGAGAAGGCTTGGAGCTCACGATACTGAGCCAAGTCAAGCTTCATAGTACCAGCTACTTGCTTCATTGCTTTTACCTGAGCCGCCGAACCAACTCGGGAAACAGAGTTCCCGACGTTGATAGCAGGCTTCATGCCGGCATTAAACAGGTCACTTTCCAAAAAGATCTGACCATCGGTAATTGAGATGACATTAGTCGGAATGTAGGCTGAGATGTCATTTGCTTGGGTCTCAATGATTGGGAGGGCGGTGATTGAACCGCCTCCCTCTTGTTCACTTAAGCGAGCCGCTCGTTCGAGCAAACGAGAGTGTAGGTAAAAGACATCTCCGGGATACGCTTCACGACCTGAAGGTCGACGAAGCAGCAAGGAAATTTCTCGGTAAGCCTGAGCATGCTTGGTTAAGTCATCATAAATAATTAGCACGTCTTTGCCTTTATCCATGAAGTACTCCGCCACCGCAATGCCGGTATAGGGAGCTAGATATTGTTCTGCTGCAGTCTCAGATGCAGTGGCAGCCACGATCACGGTGTAGTCCATTGCCCCTCGCTCGATCAGCATTTGTCGGGTTTGTGACAAAGTTGAACGCTTTTGACCAATACAGACATAGACACAAATGACATTTTGGTCAGCCTGATTTAAGATTGTGCCTAAGCCCACTGCGGTTTTACCAGTACCTCGGTCACCAATAATTAGCTCACGTTGGCCACGGCCAATGGGAATCATGGCATCAATTGCTTTAATTCCGGTTTGGAGTGGTACGGATACGGACTTACGAGCCATAACGCCAGGAGCAACCCGTTCGAGTAACATTTGTTTATCAATAATGAAGGCCGGTCTGCCATCGACTGGGCGACCGAGTGAATCGACTGTTCGGCCAATAATCTCGTCAGAAACTCCGACCGACAAAATCTGGCCGGTTCGTCGAACTGTTGAGCCGGCCTCTAAGTGGTTGGCTGTGCCTAAAGCCACTATGCCGACGGTATCACTTTTCAGATTCAGAGCTAATCCGACTTGATCTTGGCCTAAATCAACTAACTCTCCAGCCTGAACATCATCCAAACCTGATACCTGAATAACTCCGTCACCAAATGACAAGACACTTCCGATTGATTCGGATTCGACATTGACCGATGTTTTCTCAATCAATTTGACTAATGAATCGGTGAAAAGCGACGTAGTTTTAGGCATGAAATATAGATATCCTTCATTCTGACTTATATCTGAGATAACAAAGTTGTACGAACTTGATTAAGGAGAGCTTTCAAGGTGCCGTCTAATTCTTGGGAGCCAATTCGCAATCGAACTCCACCAAGAACGGTCGCATCAATAGTCTCAACCATCTCTAACCCTTCTGGGTGAGCGCTTTTTAAACTCTTTTGAATCAGCTCACGCTGTTTGTCGGTGAGAGCAACGGCGGTGGTGATAGTTACCTTGGTCATACGTTAATTAGATTGATTTTAGTAATGAGCTGAGCTCGTCGTCAATTAGTTTAGTGTGCGATTTTGCATCCAAAGTCTTTCCCACTACTTTCTCAGCAGTTGCAATGACTGCTTCTGAAAATTCCTGTTTCATGCTCTGTAAGCTGGTTCTCTTTTCTTCATTCCAAGCCTGACGAAGTCTTTCGACTTCAACAGTGGCTTCTTGTTTGGCCTGAATAACTAACTGTGCCTTACGCTCCTTAGCAGCTGTGACAGCTTCCTCTAAGAGCTTAACCGCTTCTTTTTCAGCTTTTTGTTTGATTGTCTTTTTGGTTTCCTCAAACTGTTGTATCTCTGTCAGGGACTTCTGTGCTGCTTGTTGACCCTCTTCAACCCGACGAGCGCGTTCATCGAGGATTTTTTGAATCGGTTTGTAGAGAAAGTAACTCAGTGCGCCTAGTACCACTGAAAAGTTTACGATTTGAAAAATAATTTGTGGTAGTTGTATATCCATAATTTTCTCCGGTTATTCAACTCTGCCTTGAACGGCAGAGATTTAAACAAATTTAAGAATCAAAGCCACAACCAAGGCGTAGATAGCAATTGCTTCTGCAAAAGCTGCACCTAAGATCATGTTGGTTTGAATTTTACTGGCAGCCTCTGGATTGCGGCCAATAGCTTGTAAGCCACTAGCAACCAGCATACCGATAGCGATACCTGGACCGATAGCTCCAACGCCCATTACGAAAGCGATTGCAAAATCAGTTGACATAAGTCCTCCCTTTTATTACTGTTCCTCATGGTGGCCGGATGTGGCCATATTAAAAAATACAAGTGACAACATAGCAAATACTAAGGCTTGAATAACTCCAACTATGATTTCAAGTCCTAAGAATGGCATCGGAACAATTAAAGGCACTAAGAAGTAAATAACCGCTAGCAAGACTTCACCGGCAAAGATATTTCCGAATAACCGGAAAGCAAACGAGATAATTTTAGCGAATTCAAGTACGAGTTCTAAAGCTCCGATAAAGAAACCAAGTGGACTAGCAAAGTTGATGAACTTGGTGAAGTAAGAAAGTCTTAGGAACTGAAATCCAAACACTTGAGTCATCGACACCGAGATAATTGCTAAGGCAAGGGTCGTATTTAAATCAGCAGTACCGGCTCTCAAGTAAGGAACAAACACAGCTTCTTGGCCGCCAACTTCCTCTTCTGCAGCATGAGCTTCTGTTTCTTCGGGGTTAGTGTTTGTAGGTTCAGTGCTTGGATTTTCGATGTCGAGTGTGGCGGCATAGGCCTCGGGAGAGAAGACGGTAACTGAGCTCGGAGTCAAGCTGGCATGAGTCTCGTCGGCTTGTTCGGTGAAGCCGATTGTGCCTACCCCAGGAAAGAGTCCTAACCAGTTGTTAAACAGGATAAAAAGTAAAAAAGTAGCGAACCAAGGGAAGAAGATTTTAGACTTTTCAGCCGAGCCAGTCACGCTCATAACTAAGCCTTGAAGTGATTCTACTAACCATTCGGCAAAATTTTGTAAGCCACTCGGCCGGTCAGTTTTTTGTAGGCTTCTATTTACTAGAATGGCAAACATGATTAATAAGCCACTGACAATGACTGAAGTTAGCATTGAGTTGGACACATTCAGTCCACCAAGAGAGAACACTTTTTCTGCTGAAATTGAGATGTGTAGTGAGCTAGCAGCCATACAGTAGCTTCGAAAATACTCTTTATAACCAAAAATACCCTTTTATCAGCTAAACAAATAGTTGAGGAAGGGAGTAACAGATTCGTTACAACTGGATTATAACTAGTTTCTACCATGGGGCAAGCAGTAAATTACTCGGCTAAGACAATTACCGCACTGTATTCTGATCGTGGATCTTCGGTTGCATAGCCTGTTGCAAAATTAAGTGTCAGTCCCGTATCTTTTTCAAGTTGTGCCTCTAGAGCCGGATCTTCAGTTTTCATGAGTACATACGTACCTTCTTCATACTCACCCTTGGCATTCGCTGCCCTAACCGTTTTGTAATCAGCAGCGTCAAGCTTTGATTTGGTACTCCCGGCATAGCCTGCGGTGGTGGTAGCGTTCACAACAAGGACAGAAGTAACGTTAGGCGCAATACTGGCTGAGCCAGAAGCTACTGGTGAAGGTGATGGAACTGGTGAGGGCGCAATCTCGACAATTGGAGTTGGGCTGGCGGTTACTGGAGAGACTGTGTCATCACCACTTCTATTAGTAAATGAAAGTACCCCTAAGCCAATCCCAACACCCACGGCCACAGTGGCGCAGAATACCGCTAGAGTAATAAAGATCATTTTTAACATAGAACCGGTGCTCGATTTATTTTTTATTATAAGCGGTGTTTTGGAAGATGGCATAGCAGAATGCTCATTAGTGAGTGATGGTTTAAGTGTGGCTGCCGAGATAGCTCCTGTGGCTGGTCCAGCGAATTGTCTTAAATCAGGCTCGGATTTTTTTAGATCTTCAGAGTTGGTAGCTTGGTGATTGATAATTGGTTCAGATGGTTTCTCTGCGAAAGAGGCTCGAGTCAGAATTTCTGAGGCAGCTGGAGTACTGGCAGGCAGAATAATTGGGCTGGTGTCAGTTCCTAGCGGTTGAGCCGTTTCTGAAGTATCCACCTTGTCAGATACGGTAACTTCTGATTTTAGTGTTTCGTCATCAAGATCTTCAGCATGAGCAGCAATATCGATTCGAGTAGGTGGTTCTAGTACCTCGGTTTTCATCTCGCTGTTGCCCACCACCGGCAGTGGCATTGAGTCAGGCATAACCGGGGGAATAAGTGCCAACTGTGGCTGTTCTAAGAGCGATGCCTTCTCGGGTGATTTTTCTCTGAGCTCAGCTTCAGGGATGGTTGTCGGCTCAGTCTCTTTCTCAAGAATGGTTTCATCGACAGCAGTTCTGACCAATGGTAAACCAGTTGGTTGTTTGGGTAACGCAAACTTGGGAACCGGGTAATCGCTAATATCGATGGTTTTCATTCCCGACTCAATTATTTGTTTCACGTACGATGGCATTTGGGCATCATTTTCTTTAAAAGAAGCCAGTTGCTGAATCGGAAGGGTGCTGCTGGCGTTTTCCTTCAATTTTTCCTCAACCAATTCGTTAGTCAATAAATAAATGGTTTGGATGCTTGGCTGTGAGCCTTTAAGGGTTTTAATCGTTTCAATCGCGCTTTCAATCTCGCTAATATTGTAATCAGTGCACTGATCAACCCCAATGTAATGTTCCCCTAAGTAGATGCGATTCCCAATTTGGATAGCCGTAATTGAAGGTTCGAGCGAAACGATTGATTTAATAGTCCAGCTTAGCGGCGAAATGGCCGAGATCTCGATTTTCTTGGCTTTAGCACTGGTGACAATCGGGTCTAAAACGGCTCTTTCTAAAGCGGTCAGCTGAACTTTTGAGACTCCGTTGTATTGGGTCAAAATAAACGTTTCAATCTCGTGGGTGTCTTTGGATAAACCAAGGTCTGGAAGTAACTCATCTTTAATGTAACTTTTAACTTTAGCCTCTTGAGTTTCTTTGACTTCAACAATGGTGTTGGTAAACAAGAAGTCGGGTAAAATGAGGTGGTACGACTCAGCATCTATTTTACTAAAGAGCTTCTCCACGTTTTCGGGGATTAAATTCTCATCATCAAGAAATTGGCCATTAATTTGTCGAAATGACTGAACCGAGAATGTATGTTCTTTTTTAGTGGGCAGCAACTCAGCGACGTAGGTAACGTCGGGCAGGATGTAGAGAAGTTTCTGTGTATTCAGCATGGGCAAGCTATTATACCAGTAGCACAAGGCTACTTTCCAGCTTAAGTATGGAAAATATTGGCTCAGTTAGCAAGTGACAAAACAGGGTGAGTCCGGTGGGACTCGAACCCACGACACAAAGCTTAAAAGGCTTCTGCTCTAACCAACTGAGCTACGGACCCTTAATTTGAACTTGAAAATTATACCAGCTCGAGACTTAAGTAAGAATAGGATATTATGGTTGATCTGATAAAATGGGTCCATGCCAGAACTTCCAGAGGTGGAAACCATCGTTCGTAAGTTACAACAGGTTTTACCTGGTAAAAAAATCCTGGGTGTGACCCAATTACATGCTAAAACCTGGCAAGGTGAGAATCCTGCTGCGGTGATTGGTTGGGAAATAACCGCAGTCAGTCGGCGAGCTAAAATCATCAGAATTCATCTAGCCAGCCCCGAGTCCGAAGCTGGTCTTAACTTGTTGATTCATCTCAAGATGACCGGCCAGATCATTTACTTAGATGATCATCAAAAGCTGGGTGGTGGCCACCCCACTGCTGACTGGGTAAATCAGCTACCGAGCAAACACACCCGGGTAGTTATTGAGCTGAGTCACAAAGCAAAGCTTTACTTCAATGATCAACGCCTTTTTGGCTGGATAAAAGCCGTCACTGATCAAGATGTAGAAGTGGCCTTTACAGTGATTGGTCCAGATATTGTGGATTCTACTATCACCCCCGAGTATCTCTATCTCCGCTTTCAAAAACGAACTCAAGCCATCAAGCAAGTGATCATGGATTCCAGCCTAGTTGCTGGCGTAGGGAATATTTATGCCTGTGATGCACTAAACTTGGCACACATTCATCCGAATCGGCCAGCTAAAAGCCTGTCTTCAGGCGATGTGGAGAAGCTGGTTTCAGCCATGAAGGAGGTCATTTTTCAAGGGATTGAGCTGGGTGGGACGACCTTCGATGGCAAGTATGTCGATATTGATGGGATGGCGGGAAAGTATCAGTCAGTGGTCAGGGTGTATGGCAGAGCAGGCAAAAAGTGTTTATTTTGTGAAGGTGAGATTATTAAAACAAAATTGGGCGGTCGAGGCACGTACTTTTGTGCCAGTTGTCAGGTCTAGAACACTCAGATGAGTGCTCAAGTTTTTCTGGCTATGGCGCGGTGTGCGGCAGCGACGATATCCACGGAGGTTAAATGGTACTTCACCATAAGTTCGTCTGTGACTCCTGATTCTCCAAAAGTGTCATTAACAGCTACCATCTCTAGAGGACAGGGAGCGGACAAGCTAAGTGTCTCAGCCACAGCCGAGCCTAAACCACCCGCCATCTGGTGCTCCTCTGCAGTCACAATTGCGCCAGTTTCGCTGCTGGCTTGCTGAATGATTTCTCGGTCAAGAGGTTTGATGGTGTGCATATTAATGACTCGACAGGAAATGTCGGCGGTGGCAAGCTCTTTTGCCGCAAGCAAGGCCTGGTACACCAACTTGCCGCAAGCAATCAACGTCACATCCCTGCCATCCTGGATCAGATTAGCTTTTCCCAAGGTGAAAGGGGTTTGAGCCTCTGTTATGACGGGACTTTTGTCGCGGCAACTCCTCAAGTATGCCGGACCCTGATGCTGAATCAGGGCATGGGTAGCTTTCCGAGCCTCTTCTTGGTCACAGGGAACGACCACGATCAAGTTTGGCAGCACTCTGGTAATGGCAATGTCTTCTAAAGCTTGATGTGACCCTCCATCTGGGCCGTCCGACAAACCAGCGTGACCACCGATGATTTTGACATTGAGGTTGGAGTAACAGACCGAGACTCGAAGCTGATCCCAACTTCTGCCTGGACTAAAAACAGCGTAGCTGGCCGCCACCGGAATTTTCCCAGCCAAGGCAAAGCCCGCGGCAACGCCGATTAAGTTTTGCTCAGCTACCCCGACTTCTATGTAACGTTCAGGAAAAGCTGCTGCAAATACATTCATCCGAACAGACTCAGTCAGGTCAGCGCAGAGTCCAATTATCAGCGGATTTGACTCGGCTGCTTCTTTCAATCCCTGGCCGAAGCCATCTCTAATAGAACCCAGTTTTACGTCTGAAAGAGTCTGTTGATTCATATACTACTCCCACCAAATCTCACCTTTTAAGGTGCGCAAATCTTTGAGGGCTTCTTTAGCTTGGTCTTTATTTGGGGGTTGGCCGTGCCAACGAAAATCACCTTCCATAAACTCTACCCCTTTGCCCGGGATGGTGTTGCAAATGATCACGCTTGGTTTTTTTTGAATCTGTTGAGCCTGGTGGATAGAGCGAATGATGCTGTCCATGTCGTTACCATCTATTTCCTGCACGTGCCAACCGAAGGCCTGCAATTTATCTTTAAAAGGTTCCAACGGCATCACATCTTCAGTCTCACCCTCAATTTGAATGTTGTTTCGATCCACAAACACGGTCAAATTATCTAGCATATACTTGGCAGCATATTGATACGCTTCCCAAGTTTGACCCTCTTGATGTTCGGCATCACTGGTTAAGCAGTAAACCCGGTTGTCATGGTTATCCATTTTTAAAGCGTGTGCAACGCCACAAGCCTGTGACAAACCTTGACCAAGTGGCCCGCTGGTGTTCTCCACCCCTGGAAGTGTGCCTAGGTGAGGATGACCTTGTAGGCGGGAGTCAATCTGCCGGAGGGTGCGGAGTTCAGCTTTGGAAAAGTAACCGGCTTCAGCCAAAGTTGCATATAGCACCGGGCAAATGTGGCCATTTGAAAGCATCACTCGGTCACGCTCAGCCCAAGTTGGGTTTGCGGGGTCATGTTTGATGATGACGAAATAGAGGGCGGTAAATACATCCGCCATGCCGAGTGAGCCTGCACTGTGGCCACTTTTAGCTTCAAGTAGCATGGTGATGATTGATTCACGGACAGTCAAAGCCGTGTCGTTCAGGTTTTGGAGTGAGTAATCAGGACGAGACATCAATAAAAGTGTATCATGTTGCTGCTGGGCACCGGCTCAGCAAAACATCTTAGTAAAATGGTAAAATACCAGATATATGACTATTTTTGAAAGAAGAGGTGTGGCAGTTCTCGCCCGAATTTTACTCAAGGATGTGCTGCCGCAGGGAAAAGAAGCAGGTGGATTTGCGCTCAGAATTGAAGAAATTGGTGGTCGAGAAGTCTGGGCGTACCGTATTAATCGAGTGTCTTTTAGTGTGATTGATATTCGTGAAGAAACGACTAGTAACCGCTACGAAATGTGGAACGAATCAACCACGGTAGCCATCATAAAAATCAAGAATAAAGAGCGTAGTTATAACGAGATTTTCTTTGAAAAAATTGACACCCGATATATTGAAGGCCGGGACAGTCGTTATCGGTTTAAAGTGGATGTCAAATCAGAAAGTGAAGTTGATGTTGAGGACTACGAGTTGGGCAGCACCATTCGCTATCGAATTTCCTATAACTAGTGGACGAGACTATGAAAATTTGCATGATCTCTTATCACACGTGTCCCTTGGCTTCTGAGGAAGGCAAAGAAACCGGTGGCATGAACATTTATGTCCTAGAGCTGTCAAAAGTTCTCGCCGACCGAGGTCATCAGGTAGATATCTACACCAGGAGCTCTGATGTCAGCAACCCCCTAATTGTTGAAGTTGCCCCCAATTTGCGCGTCATCCACCTAACTGCTGGTCCTCAGCTATCTCTAGCTAAGACTGAAATTAAGCAGTACATACCCGAATTTGTGGCTAGTTACGTTGCGTTCACCACCACTCACACACTGTCGTATGAGGTCATGCATGCTCATTATTATTTATCAGGCTTAGTGGGGATGGAGATTAAAAAGCGGACTCCATTACCCATGATCATGACCTTTCACACCCTAGCGCTGATGAAAAATTTGGTTGCTCGGAGTGAGGCCGAGATGGACAGCCAAGAGCGAATTGACGCCGAAATGCTGTTAGTCAAAGAGTCTAGTCACATCATTTCTCCCAGCGAAAGCGATCAACAGTACCTGAACTACCTTTACTCAGCTGACCCAGACAAAGTAACCGTAATTCCCCCAGGAGTGGATGTGTCACTCTTCAAGCCCATGAACAAAGTCTTGGCTAAAAAACATATTAGTGCAGAAGTTGCACATCGGGTGATTTTATTTGCCGGCCGGATCGAACCTCTTAAAGGATTAGATGTGCTGTTGTACTCAATGAAAATTTTAGATGAACGGAGCCCGGAGTTAAACGTCTGTCTATGGATTGTGGGTGGAGATACTTCAACTAAAAAATCTGAGATGTCATCAGAGTTGAGAAGGTTGGAGAAAATTAAACACATGCTGGGCATATCTAACTCGGTGATGTTCGTAGGGCAGAAACCTCAAGCTGAATTACCGTTTTACTACAATGCTGCTGAGTTAGTAGTTATGCCATCACACTACGAGTCTTTTGGCATGGCTGCGGCCGAAGCTATGGCTTGTGGCACACCAGTGATTACGACTAACGTCACCGGAATTTCGAATTTGCTTGACAGCAAACATGAACCCCTGATTACCTCAGCTAATAATCCCTTGCATTTAGCTGAACAAATGGGGTACTTATTAACGGATCAGCAGGCATATCAGGAAATGAGTGAAGCGGTGCTGAGCAGAGTCCAAGATTTAAATTGGTGTGATGTCTCAGACCAAATTATTGAGATCTATCAACGGGAGCTGGCATGAACCTCTTTGGCCATAAAACTCTGTACTTATTTCGCCACGCTTTAGCGACTCATAATCCTGCTGGTTACGGAGATCAGATACTTACAGCCAACATCTTGCCTGAAGGCATCCCCCCGATCCAACGCTTGGCTGAAAATTTGAAACAGTACCCAGTTGAGTATGCTATTCGTTCAGAGGTGAAACGTTGTCAACAAACAGCAGAAATAGTTTCTGGAATTACGAGTTTAGAGTTTGATCACGATCCCCGATTAAATGAGTTTTATAACGAAAGTTTCGAAGCTTTTCGAGATCGGACGCAAGACTTCCTGGACGATTTGACAAAACAACCTGCTCAACAGATTGTCATCTGTACTCACGGAGCGGTGATTTCCGCTTTTAAAGGCTTTCTGCTCGAGGATGGTGTTCAGAACTTTGAACAATTAGACAATGTTAACAACTATCCCTCGACAGGAGTTTTATGGATTATCAAAGATGGAAAGCTAGAAGCAAGCGATTTTAACTAAGTGGGTTATACTTTTGAGTATGAAAAAAATACTGGTTTTTGCTCCACACCCAGACGATGAAGTAATTGGTTGTGGCGGGGCGATTGTTTTACATCAACAGCAAGGTGACGAAGTTAAGGTGGTATTTATGACTTCAGGTGAAGCTGGCAGCCTGAGCGCAGATGCGTCTGCCGTGGGTAGAAACAGAGAACATGAAGCCAAAGCCGCAAGCCAGTCACTAGGTATTGGCGCTCCTGAGTTTTTAAGACTGCCTGATGGCTATCTAGAAAATTCCGCGGAAAATCTAAAAAAACTGCTCAAAGTTATTCGAGATCAAAAGCCCGATGTGGTATATCTCCCGCACCCAGCTGACGGGCACCGTGACCATCAAGTCACCCATCAGCTGGTGACTGAGGCTGTCTCCCGAGCTGGTGGTAAAGCCTATGGTGATTTATGGACTGAGCCTTGGACTGTTTCGAGTGTTCTGGGCTACGAGGTTTGGACTCCCCTGAGTACATTCCAATTAGTGATAGATATCACCGATGTGATTGATCAAAAAATCACTGCCTTGCAGCAACACAGCTCCCAGCTGACCAATGTGAAGTATGATGAAGCCGCCAAAAGCCTTAGCCGATTTAGAGGGGCGATGACCCAAGTCGGCGATTACTGTGAGTGTTTTGAGGTGATAAAAATTTCTAGTCTGTAAACTATAAAATCTTCAGTGATACTGACCAAAACCACTTTTATTTCTTTCCTGACTTCACCACTTCATGCTTGGGCAGCTGCTCATGGAGCGCTTGAAAATGAGAAGTTAACTGTGTTTGATCAACACTTGGTTAACCAAGGATATGTAGTTGAAAAATTGGCAAAGGAATACCTCGAAAAATATATTTTACCTCGGTATCCGGGTGGCAGCACCATCGAGTATGAAGTTACTTTAAATGATGGTGCGTATCAGTCAAGAGTTGATGCCTTGATTCATGACGTCATCACTAATACGTATGACATTTACGAAATAAAAAGTAGCACTACTTTCCATGCCAAACATAAATATGATGTGACCTTTCAGTACTTAGTCGGAAAAAGTTCTCTAGCTGTTAAACATGTATTTTTGGTCCGGGTTAATAATGAGTACTGCAGACAAGGTGAGTTTGATGTATCGCTTTTTATAAAGCTGGATAATATGAAACTGGTGATAGAGGAACTGACAGAGAAAGTTGAGCTGTTAAGGACCGAGGCGTTATCGGTCATTAACGCCACCACGCCCCCCACCAACAGCCACTGCTTGAAACCAGCTAGTTGTGTGTGTCCGCACCTGTGTTTTCCAGAACTGCAGGCATTTTCAATTTTTGAGTTATCCAGAGGCAGTCAAACACAGTCTCAGGAACTCTTAAGTCAAGGCATTGCTCAGCTTCAGGATATTCCCGATTCATATCCGCTGACGTATAAACAACGGCTTCAAGTTACTTCAATTAAAACCCAGCAGCCGATTATTGATCAAACTGCTATTCAGCATGAATTGAAGCAGCTGCAGTTTCCCTTGTATTTCTTGGATTACGAAACCTTTGCTTCAGCCGTTCCGCTCTACGATGGCTACTGCGCTCACCAGCACATGACCTTCCAGTACTCACTCCATGTGGTCAGCCATCCTGAAAATATGCAGATGGAGCACTATGAGTTTCTTGCTGATCAGACTGAGGATCCCAGTAGCGAACTGGTACAGAACTTGTGTCAACAAATTGGCAGTACTGGGTCGGTGATTGTGTGGAACAAAGGTTTTGAGTGCAGCCGAAACAGGGAGCTAGCGCTGCTGCAGCCGAAGTTTGCTGATCAGCTGGCAGAGATTAATGACAGGACGTATGACTTGATGGATATTTTTGCTCAAGGTCTATATGTCGATTTTCGATTTCACGGCAGCGCCTCAATCAAAAAAGTTTTGCCTGTATTAGTGCCAGAATTACAGTACCAAGACTTAGCCATTAGTGAAGGCGCCACTGCTATGATCAAGTGGTATGAGATGGTCTATGGTAATCTGACACCCAGTGAGTGTGAAGTGACTAAAACTAATTTACTTAAATACTGTCAACTAGATACCCTGGCTATGGTTAAAATCTGGCAGCAAGTAATGAAGATTTAGCCCAGGTGACTACCATACTTCTCAATAAACCCCGGAAACTGTGAGTGGAGCGGTGAGGGTAAAGTAGTAAGAGTAAACCACTGCAAATCGTCAAACTTGTGCGGTTCGCCATTTTTAACTTTGGCTCTATCAACTAAAACCTTGAAATCTAAGGCGATCCAGTGAGTCGGTTGACCTTCATGAGTCCGGTGAATATCTCTGAAACCTAAAAATTCAAAATCTAAAACATCACTACTGTACTCTTCCTTAACTTCCTTGCGAATTGTTGCTTCTACTCCATCACCGAAATCAATACCGCCACCACCCGGATCCCAAGTACTATGTTCATCGCGACAGTTTAGACTGCGTTTGTTGAGTAAAAAGTGACCTTGGCCGTCATGGCAAAAGTAAACTACGGTGACGCCTGGATAATCTAGACCTTGTCTGTTCATAACTACTCTTTGGCGGTATCCGCTCCAAAAATATACAACTCTTCCTCTGCTCTGGTTACCCCAGTATATAACCACCGTCGCCAATCTTCATCACTCATGTGGCGTGAGCGTTCTTCAATGAGAATCACCCGTTTGGCTTGGCTACCTTGTGCTTTGTGGACTGTTAGGCAATAGCCGTAGTCAAAGAGCTGGCCGATATTACGCTGTTGTTGCTTGGTAAACTTTAGAGTTTCTGGATGATTAAATTGGTCAGCAGCTATTAAGCCACTATACATCTTCAATCCTGTTTGATCTTTGATTTCCACCTCATATGAGACAGTTTTACCATCAAAATTCTTTCCCTTGGAAATCCCTGCAATCACCCCCGTCAACCCATTATAAATACCCACCTCCCAGTCATTTTTAAGACAGACCACTTGGTCGCCAACCTCTGGTTTTTCGGGATCACGCCACCTGACTGCTCTGGCGGAACCATTCATTCGCACCCGAGAGCTGTTAAAACCAGTTAAAAACAAGGTCTCTTGATTTACTTGCTGTAAGTATTCATCAATCATGGCTCCGGCATCGCTGGTTTGGCTGTCAAACTTCTGAACGCCAAAGCCAAATCGTTTTACCGGAATCTGGCCAGTGGTTCGAGCCAGATCAGCTACCTGAAGAATCGGGCTCTCCGCTGCTTGGCGGTGAATGTGAGTTAGAGTAAAGTCTTGTTGTTCTAGAAGTGAAAACTGACTATTTACGGGTGGAAGCTGACCATGGTCTCCCACGGCTAAAACCGGAACTCCCAACTGTTGAATATCCCGCCAAATCTCAGCAGTTACCATCGAGGCTTCATCAATGATGAGCAAATTAAACTCAAGATCACTCTTTCGTCGCCATCCTGCAATTTGGCCTTCCTTATCAATTACGGGGTCATAGAGTAGGGAGTGTAAGGTACTAACCTTATCGTGTGGATACTGAGCGGTATGCAAGCTCAACTTACTATTTAAGACTTGAGTAGCTTTACCCGTAAAAGCTGCAAATGCGACCCGCCAGTGAGGTCTCTTTTTATGAATTAACAGTCGCACGACTGCCATTAGGGTGCTCTTGCCCGTCCCGGCATAGCCACCAAGTCTGTACACAGGTTGAGTTGGTTTGGCTAACCAGCTAAAAACGGCAATTAAGGCATTTTTTTGTTCGGTGGATATTTGGAGCGCAGGCGAGGTAGGCACCACTGAGTTGTACGGGAGAAACACCATCAGGTCAAGTCAGTTAAGTCAGAGTCTTCTCGGTTTTCATCCAGTTGTAGTACAAAACTGGAATAAATAACAACATAATAGTGCTCGCAGCCAGCAATCCTGAAATAATGGCTCCGCCTAAGCCTCGCCAGAGTGGGTCAGCAATTGTAATTGGGAGCAGACCAAGTACTGTTGATAGCTTGGTCAAAATAATTGGTTCCATTCTGGAAGCTCCGGCATCAGCAATCGAATCTTCAAAACCCATTCCCTCGTTTCGATTTAAGTTAATCTTGTCTACGATAAACATTGAGTTAGTAACCACAATGCCAAACAGTGATAAGATGCCAATCAAGGCTGGGAATGAGAGCGGCGTTCCGGTTAAAGCATAGGCTAAAAATACAGATGAAACAGCTAAAGGGATCACTATAAGTACAATTATTGCTTGTCGAAAAGAACTAAACTGCACCACCATGGTAATCAAAATCAGCACAGCGGATAGGACCATTGCCTGTAAAATTGAGTTAATTGATTTGGTGTTTTCATCATTTACTCCACCAGTTACCCATTGATATCCCGATGGTAAATTCAGTGAATCAGCAAAAGATTCTAGTTTTTGACTCTCATCGGCGACCGTAAAACCGGGTCTGATGGCTGCAGTTACAGACAATGTTCGCTGAAAGTTTTCATGAGAAATACTGGTAGGATTAGCTTTAGTTACTAACCGACCTAAGGCCAATAGGGGTATGTCTTCACCCTGAGGGGTTGTGACTGAGAGTGAGGCAATATCATCTGCAATAGCAGCGCCCGACCCGAATCTGAAAGTTACGTCGGTTTCCTCAGTACTCCCCTCATCAAACTCGATGGTATCCAAAGTAAAACCACTGGCAAATAAGCGCAGACTCCCAGCGACTGCGTCTGTAGTTAAGCCATTTGCCACCAGTTTCTGAGCATCAGGCACAAATACAAGTTTGCTGGTGCCTTCTTTCACTGATTTTCTGGCGTTGGTGACTCCTGGTTGGGACTCTAAGTACTCCACAATTTTATCGGCTTGCAGGTTTAATTGACCGAGATCATCACCCAGCAGTTTAATTTGTAAATCAGCCCCCGCAGGAGGACCACCTGAGAGCTCGCTAACCGAGACCGTTCCGCCTTCATAGTTTGTTAACTCTGTTCGCAGTTGCTCAGCAATATCATATGAAGGTACTGACCGCTGTTTATGATCACTTAAACGAAGTGAAAAATTGGCCAAGTTGCTGCCACCTGCGGAGCCGCCAAACTCTGATTGAGCTCCTTGACCGACGTCTGCTGTCACAAATTCTATATACGAAGTTTCTTTCAATTTATCCAAAAGCTTTAATGCCTCTGTAGTTGTTTTTTCTTTGACAGTTCCAGCAGGTAATTCTAGCTCGACAAAGATTTGATCACTATCAGTTTTGGGGAAAAATTCATTTTTAACAAAACCCAAAGGTAAAAGAGCAAAACAGAAAATGGAGTAAGCTAAAACGCCAATAATTACCGAGCGGCGGCTGTTTTTGTTACTGAGTATTCTGAGAATTAATTTTCGATACCACTCAGAAAATGAATCTAGATTGATTATGCCATGGCTTGATGATCGCTGAAAAAAACTTGAGATAGTCTTTACTGAGGCCTGAACTCTAGCCAGACTACTGCTGGTTCTGGTTCTGGTCGTTTGAACGGCTGTAGTTCTCCACAGATGCTGTAACTTTGTTTTTAAAGTTGGTAGTACCCGACGGAAAATAAGGATTAAGAGAACAAATGTTATTAGCGCAAAGGGCATGACAGGGCTTTGGTTAGTGAGTAAAAACACCACTGCCAGAGCGGCTAAAAATGCCACAATCTTGAATAAAACTCTAACGCGATTAGGAAGAACTGGCTTTAACAACACGATCATTAGCGGCAGGGTTATGAAGACGGCAATGGCGGTCGATGACAACATCGTGACGGTCACGACAATAGGAATTGGTTTAATGAACTCGCCAATGATGCCTGAGGCAATCAGGAGAGGGACAAACGACCAAATGGTAGTAATGGTGGTCGACCAAATGGGAATGATGGTGTCTCTCCAGACAATTAATCCGGTCTCAACTGGTGTGAAGCGACCCGAACGATAATAGGAGCTCATCGCTGAAACCACCACGATCGTGTCATCAACTAAAAGACCTAGCGCGAGTAAAAATGCAAACAAACTTAAAAAATTGATAGACATGCCAAAGAACTGCATTAAAAAGAAGGCAGATAAAAAGGTCAGAGGTACAGTCAGTGAAGAGATTAATGCTTGTTTTAGACCCAGGAATAAAAATAAGACTCCCATAACTAAAATGATGGTGGTCCGGAACTCACTAATTAAATCGCTGAACTGTTCGGTAATCTCTTCTCCAGTGTTTGAAAGCGTTACCAGCTTATATTCAGGTCCAGCGGTTTTCAGATATTGATTTACCACTTCCTCGACAGCGGCGGCGGCCTCATCGATGTTTGAGCTGGTGGTCTTGTATACTGAGAAGGTGATAGCTGCCTGACCTGATTGCTCAGGGCTGGCCATGAAAGATGGATTTTGATCAAACTTTGACCGCTGCGTTACCGTAGCAATATCTGCTAGAGTCACAATTTGATCATCTACTGAGATTGGCAGACGTCTAATATCTTCAATGGTTTCAACAGCAGGATCGATAGTTAATGCATAGGTATTACTGCTCGTTTGAATGGTTCCAGCAGGGTATGAGGCTCGAGACCTTTTCAGTTGTTGTGACAACATGACTGGATTGAGGCCAAGGGTGTTTAGCCTTTGAGGATCAAGCTCTACCACCAACTCTTGTTCATCCAAGCCATTGGCTATGACTCGATCAACCTTCGACACCTCTTCAATTTCTGAACGAAGTTCTCTGGCTGTGCTCATCAGGTCTGGATAACTTTTGGTGGTGATTAAAGCGAATGTCCAAACAGGAACATCCTCAAAATCAAGAGCGGTAACAACCGGGGTTTGGGCGTCACTCGGTAATGTAGTGACCCCATCTACTTGGCCCTGAACATCGTCTTTTGCCGCCTCGACTTCAATGGAGGACACGAACTGAATCGTGACTGCAGACACATTGTCTAGCGAAGTAGAAGTAATGGTGTCAATGCCTTCAAGCGATCGTAGCTGATCCTCAATATGTGTGGTAACTAGAGATTCAACATCAGCTGGCCCGGCACCGGGGAGGATGGTCACCACCGTTACAATCGGAATTTTGACCTCTGGATTTAGTCGTTTAGGAAGTTGTAGATAGGCAGTTATTCCCAGTAAGCTAATAGTTAAAATAATCAGCAACACGACTCGAATGTTCGTGATGTACTTGGCAACTAGACCATTCTTAAAACTGGAATCAATAGATAACCGATCCATGTAGGATGAGCTATTTTTAGCTGATTTTGAGGTAGAAATTCGGGCTGTCATACGATTTGCGTTGGTCCACTACAGAACTTTGACCAGATCCCCATCTTGAACATTTCTCGAGATGATTACTTGATCTTGGGCTGAGAGCCCGGAGGCCACTTGCACATAAGAACCTGAGACCTGTCCCAGTTCCACTTCGATGGTTCTGGCAATATCTTGATCCGCATCGTTTTGGCGGAGAACTGTCACATAGGCTTGGGTTTGGGTTTGGTACACTGAATCTAGAGGAACCATGATTTTATCGTCAGAAACGCTGATAGAACCCACAGGGATTCTGATTTGCAGCAGTTCAGTGTCAGTCAGTAGCTCAGAGCTGTCAGCTGGGATGTCATACATGACTAGATATAAATTCCCCTGAGTCGCTTCACTAGAAATATACCGTGGATACAAATCCATGCTCATATCACCGATCAATATTTGACTCGGTTCTGTCAAGGACACCCGATTGGCCACTTCTCGAGTCACAAACACTAAAGCGGTATTCTCACCTTTATCGGCTTTGATGGTGGCTAGTAATGTACCGGGACTAATTGATTGACCAATATTGACGTGAATTCTTTCTATCATTCCTGCTCCTGGAGCTGCCGGGTACATCATGGACTCGCTAATTCGAGCCAACTTCAGGTTTAATTTGCTGATATCTTTAGCCAAACTCAGGGAGTTTTCTTGCAGCTCAAGCTGCTTAATAGTTGCATCTCGGCTGGTGTTGCTGAGTTGAGCGGCGACTGAGCTATCACTTGATTGAAACTCAGCGGCGCGCAGTCCAGATTGGAGTTGGACTAGTCCGCCTTGAGCCGCAGCTTTTCCTTGAAGCGCGCCTAAAAGCGCAGCATCATTAACCCCACCGACGTTCGTTAGTTTCAGAAACTCGATTTGATTATCAATCTGACCGATGATGTCTTGATTCAAAGTCACTAGATTTCTCGTGTCTTCTAATGATTGTCGGCCGATTGATCTCAGTTCACTGGCTTGAGCGTTTCCCTGGTTGGCCAACTCTTTTTGTTTTGCAATGATATCCTTTTGTAGCTCAAAGTTTTTGGCGTTAAAGTCATAGCTCTTTTGAGCGATCTGACGCGAAAGACTGGCGGCATTGCCACCCTGATATGTAGTTGAAAGCGTCAATAAGTTGGTGCCGCGTTGAACACGGTCCCCTTCTTGTAGTCGAATACTTTGTACAATCCCAGCAGTTTGCGCATAGATATTGACGATCCCACTTTTTTCAACTTTTGCAGAGAAAGTCATCGATGGAACTTGAGAAGAAGCGTAAACTTGGACTGCTTTAGGCTCCGTTGCGGCTGCTTGAGGCACTTCTGGGGGTTGGCGGAGGAGATTACCAAGCAGAATCAGTAAAAACAGAATGATTAGTAGCCCAAAAAAAGAAAGTAACGGCCGTCGATCAATGAAGGTAGCTATTTTCTGAGCCGAATATTTCAGTTTGGGTTTAATTAAGGTGAATGATTTTGGATAAGTTGCTGCCATAGTTGCTCCCGCAGTCGAGGAGTATACCTCATACACGAATAAAAAGCGAATACTAAGCATGAGGTGATAAACTATCAAAAGATGAGTTTGAGCAAGTTAAACAAAGGATAATAAAAAAGTTTATTGAACGCTAATTTAATCCGATTTACTATGCAAAAGTTTTTGGTTACAGATGACAAAAGCCTTAAAGAATTTGGAGTGGAGCTTAAAAAAATACTGGAAGGGATTCCTGATTGGAGAATTATTGGTATAGATGGCCCAATGCAATCCGGAAAGTCCACTGTTGTAACCAAATTCATATCCAAATTGCTTAATGAGAAAATATTTGACCTAGACAGTCTCATTAAAATAGACGAAACAACAATTACTTACGAAAAAATTACCACTATTGATCCGAATACTCGATATATAGTTGATGGCATTTTAAATAAAGAAACACTTAAGCACTTTGGAATTGTCGCTGACTTAAATATCTATGTTAAAAAAATGGCTAATTATGGATGGACAGAGCGCAATTGGCTTGATAGAGCTATCGTTAGCGACTACGGAATAGATGAAAACTTTAAGGCAGATAATGTAGAGAGACAAATATTTCGATATCATGAACACTACAGTCCTGTGGAAAACGCAGACCTAATTATAGAAATATCAGAAGATTACGTAACACGTGATTTTAAGCAAACTTGATCACAAGTGTTAAAATGATACCCACATGGCAATTAAATTTTTAGAAGTTCCCGCTGAAGAAGCGGTACAAGCATTAACTAAAATAATTGAAGAGGGTTACGAGATAAAAATTGGAATGGACACCGAATACAGCGAAACTAAACGTCAAAAAGGTGGAATTGACAACTCTTCAGTTATAGAATGCGTTGATAAATGGGAGATAAAGACTAATGAGTGGTTCAGAAGAGCAATGGATGAACTACTTCGGCTATACACAAGTAAGCGAATGTCATTTGAATTTCGAGAATCACATCCGTCGTTGGGCTTACGAAGCGATGCAGATAATCCTAAATGGTTTACAATCAGGAGAAATATGGCAGCAAAATTTGATAAACTGAATCAATTTGATGATTTTATCAAGAGAGAGTTTAGAGTAGAAATCGAATATATAGCAGGTGATAAATTTGAACATCATGGAACAGGTAATCAAACCAAAACAACAGAATAATCATTTTGAGGTAACTCAAGGTGATACTTTTAGACACTACGGGAGTGGTGACCAGAATGTAGATCAACGCGTTAATAAAGAAACTAAATCGTATTGGAAAGAAGCGTTTGCAACATTTGCAATTGGAATTCTCATTGCCTTAATCGTTTGGTATTTTAGACTGAATGGGTTACGTCCTCTATAGATCTTTCAACCTCTTAATGAGCCTTATCGGCTATAATACCATTATATGCTAACCAAATCAGACTTTCTTCTCTACCTGGAAGCACCAATGCATTTATGGGTAAAAAGTCATAATAAACTCGCAATTAAAATCACATCAGTATACATATAGTGCCTAAATCTAGCTTTATGCTCCTCGAACACGCAAGTTTCAGCTTGATCAACTGATAGTTGGTGGGTAATCCTACGAGAGGTGTATTTCTACATTACAGGCTCTAAAGCGACAATTCAAACAAATAGGCGATCGATTAGAAAAACACATCAGGCTTTTCACCACGAGCCTACGGGTCGCGCGCAACCATGATGAAATTGTGACCCCACGCGGAATCGAACCGCGCTTCCCAGGATGAAAACCTGGTGTCCTAACCGATAGACGATGGGGCCAGTCACATTAGATGCGAAGGAGCAGTTTTACCGACTCCACGAAACATTGATTAAATGCTCAATTGAGCCTGGCAGAACTGATATGATATCAAATCTATAGTCATTATCCAACAGGCGACGCTTTAAAAAGGCTTGAGCTACCAATCTCATTGAGCGCAATTTTCGGCTATCTACTGCCAAACTTGGTTCTCCAAAGAATGATCCAGTGCGGGTTTTAACTTCTATAAAGGCAATTTCATTAAGTTTCTTATCAACAGCGACGATATCTATCTCGTTGTTTCGATACCTGACATTAGTCTCTAATATCAAAAAACCTTTCTGGATCAGAAAGGTTGCTGCTTGGCTCTCGCCTGATTTTCCCAGGAGAATCTTAGGCTGCTGGAGTTGTCTTGTGGAGAGTATCCGCTTCTTTAATTCTGGTGGCGGCTTTGCCGATGCGATCACGGAGGAAGTATAGCTTACTGCGACGAACTTTACCAAAGCGTTTAACTTCAATTTTTTTAATTGAGGGTAAAGCCAAAGGAAAGATTTTCTCTACCCCAATACCATTGGTAGCAATTTTTCGGACAGTCACTGACTTGCCGGAACCACGATTTTTGATGGCAATTACAATCCCATCAAACAACTGAATGCGTTTTTTCTCACCTTCAGTGATTTCTTGAGAGACGCGAACGTTGTCTCCGGTGGAAATGGTAATATCGTTGTAGGTACAAAATTGTGACATATGTGTTATGCGTCAGACAAGGTATTGTACTTGAGGATAAAGATAAAAGCAACGACTTCTTAGACTAATCGTTTTGCCTGGTCCTCTAGCTGGTGCCAAGTGTCAATCATTTGTTGAGGCGAAAAAGCATTCCGGGTTCTGTTTAACCAGCGATCTACTCCGTTTTGTCTGTAAGTAGGCTCTAGGGCCTGAATATCTTGTTCATACTGGGCAAACCAGTGAAAGACGGCTGAACACATTGATAGAGCCTCTCGTCTTTTCAATACATGTGACTTGTTTAAGTCAAAATGGGATTGAGGTATCAAATCTCTGCCTCTGTATCAAGCTCAACGGGTACGATGCTGGCTCTAGTAAAGAAAATGCTGGGCTGCTGGTTAAGCATATACAGGACACCATACATCCATAGTCCGAGTTGTACTGCTGGTTCTCCTCTATCTTAACGGGCACCAACTTCATCCACTGCTTAGCAGATTCGTTGGCAAATCCAACTCTCACAACGGAGGCCACGCTGCCCACCATTAGCTGGTGGATTAGCGCGGTTATCGCAAAAGTGAAAACACTCAAGCCGGCGGAGTAGCCCCTACCGCGGGTTTTTTTTATCAGTTTTGGAAATTACGTCTTTTTTTGCTGATCTAACGCTGCTGCAATGTACTCAATAAAGAGTGGGTGAGGGTGTAGCGGTCTGGATTTGTACTCGGGATGTGCCTGAGTGGCGATGAAGAATGGATGGTCTTTGGTCGGTAACTCAATCATCTCTACAAAAAAGTTGTCAGGCGAGGTGCCCGAAATTACAAAGCCCTTTTCTTCCAGCTGCTCTCGGTAATCATTGTTAAATTCGTAGCGGTGTCGGTGTCGCTCGGAGATCAAGTTCTTAGACTCATCTTTAAAGCCCTTGTGTTTCTTATAGATTTTGTGAGCTAGTGTCCCTGGCTTTAAGACACAGTCATAAGCACCCAGTCTCATACTCGCGCCGCTGCCCTTAATTCGCTGGTACTTTTCTTCAAACGGAATGTCGTGAATGATAGGGTACTTCGTCTTAGGATCACACTCTGAGGTATGAGCGCCTTTGAGGCCCACCACATTTCGAGCAAACTCTATGGAAGCCAGCTGCATGCCATAACACAAACCCAAGTAAGGCACTTTATGCTCTCGAGCATAGGTGATGGCTTTGATCTTGCCTTCTACTCCCCGCTCTCCCCAGCCAATTGGGACGATAATGCCATTGGCTTCGGTCATCATCTTGAGGGCTGCTGGCTTGCCTTTTTCTACAGCTTCAGCATTTACAAAATGAAGGTTCACTTTGGATTCGTGATACCAGCTGGCGTGTTTCAGTGACTCAATCAGAGACACGTAGGAATCAGTTAATTCATAATCCCCGGTAGCTATGTACTTAGCGATGATGGCAATATTGACCTCATGTTTTTTGGGATCATGAATAGTGTCAACCAGCTTTTGCCAGGAAGTTAAGTTGATTTTGCCATTGTGAATACCCAACTTCGCCATGACTTTTAAGTCAAACTGTTGTTCTTCAAAAATCAAAGGGAGTTCGTAAATTGAGTCAACATCTGGATTAGAGATGACATCATCTTTACTTAAGTTGCAGTAGTAGGCGACCTTTTCTTTGCGTTTGTCGTCAATTGGCAACTCCGCTCTGCCCACAATAAAATCAGGTTGAATGCCCATTGAGTTTAGGGTTCTGACAGATAGCTGGGTTGGCTTAGACTTGAGTTCATTAATGTGACCAGGTCGGGGGAAGTACGTCACATGAATGTGAATGGTGTCCTTGGGGTAGCGCAGCTTCATGATCCGGTATGACTCGTAGTAAATAGCATTCTGATATTCGCCCGCCGTTCCACCAAGCTCCACTAAAATAATGTCAAAGCCTTGGGCAGCCGCTTGAATCCGGCGGATGACTTCTTCAGGGACATAGGGGATCGCGTCAACGGTAGCACCATTAAATTGGAGATTACGAGCATCCTCAATCACTTTAGAGTAAATTTGGCCGATAGTAGTAAAGTTCGCATTCCCGACTTCATTGTCCAGAAACCGCTCGTATGAACCCAGATCCAAGTCGGCTTCAAGTCCATCTTCGCATAAAAATACGTCCCCGTGTTCAATCGGATTAATATTTCCTGAGTCTAAGTTAAGGTAATTTTCACACTTGATGTTGGTGACGGAAAAACCGTGAGCCTTGAGTAAAACACCGAGTGAAGCCGCGGTAATGCCTTTTCCAAGACCTGACAAAACGCCACCGGAAACAAAGACATATTTAGGTGAAGTTAATTTGGTTGAAGAAGTGCCATGGGTGTCCATGGAGATTCACTATACCCGAACATGTTTGGTCTGAATAGCAGCAATATTTACGTTAATAACTCATCGATTTCAAGCTTCAATTTATCACTCCAAGCCACTCCATACGGCAAAATCATTCGTTGCGATGCGCCCCCATTGGGGATCAGCACCACCACACTTTCGTCACCTGGATAGGCCTTGAGCAGTTTTCCCAGTTCAGCCAAAACGCTTTTCTCTGTTTTTCGAGGAATAAACACTTCATGATGACTGGATGAGGCCGAGTGATTTAGGAGCATCTCGTTGGGAGCACTCGCCTTCTCCACCAATAACTTCAGCTCTTCGTCTTTAAAATCAACTTTGGCTTTTAATAGCAGCACCGAGTCCTGTTTTAGGATGTTCTGAAACTCATCATACACTTTCGGAAATGCCACGAACTCAAGTGAGCCACTTTCGTCTTCAAACTTACCAAAGCACATAGCATGATTATTCTTCTTAGTATGAACGACTCTCATTTGGGTGATAACTCCACCAAACTGAAACACCTGATTGGCATGAATACTGGGGTCGATGTCGGCAATGGTTTTATTAGCTTGGCGGGCGACTGTCTGCATGGCTCGGGCCATGGGATGTTCAGTCAAGTACAATCCGAGCAAATCCCGTTCAAACGATAATAACTCCTGCTGAGGGTACTCAGCTAAAACGGGAAAGTCATCAACGGGAATTTCTTTAGAGTCGGTCACTTCCGAAAATAGGTGATCTTGATTATCATCAGCCGTCTCAAACTGCACTGCTCGTTTGCGAATGTTTTCCAAGTTTTCGAGCATGCTGGAACGGGTTCCAAATGCATCCATCGCCCCGACTTTGATTAAACACTCTAACACCTTTTTATTGACTTTTCGGCTGTCACTTGCTTGAAGAAATTGCGTAAAAGACTTAAACTCGCCACCGATGCTCTCACGAGTGGCTATAACAGCTTCAATTGCTGCCACCCCCACATTCTTGATGGCTGAGTAGCCAAACCGAATTGCCAGACCCTCTAAGGATGTCTCGACTGGCTCTAGGGTAAAGTCCCGGTCAGATTTATTAATATTAGGAGGTAGCACCTGAATACCCATTTTTTTACAGGTCTCAATCGCAATCGCCACCTTCTCATCTCGGGTAGCCGCGTGAGAAGCGGCTTCTATACTCATCAAGGCTGCCATGTACTCTACGGGATAATTGGCTTTTAAATAGGCGGTTTCATAGGCAATCATGGCATAGCTGGCAGCATGGGCTTTATTAAAGCCATAGTTTGCAAAGGCTTCGATGAAACCCCAGACTTGTTCTGCCACCACTTTGGTATATTTTTTTTCAATTGATTGGGAAATAAATCTTTTCTTATTTTCATCCAACAACGACTTTTTTTTCTTACCAATAGCCCTTCGCAAAATATCAGCCTCGCCCAATGAGTATCCAGCCATCAAATGAGCAATCTGCAAAATCTGCTCCTGATACACCATCACCCCGTATGTTTCCTCAAGTACAGGCTTGAGCGACTCATGAGGGTACACAATTTTATCTGGATTGTGTTTGCCCTCAATAAAGGTCGGGATTAGGTCCATGGGTCCAGGTCGATACAAGGCAACCATAGCCGTAATATCTGAAAACTGGTTGGGCCTGAGCGTCCGCGCCACCCGTCTCATACCCGCTGACTCAAGCTGAAACACACCCATGGTTTCACCGCTAGCAAGTAAGTCAAAGGTTTTTTGGTCATCTAAAGGCAAGTTACTGATGTCAATCTCAACGTTCTTATTTTCTTTAATTAATTTAAGTGCTTTTTGAATAATTGAGAGGTTTCTCAGGCCCAGGAAGTCAAACTTGAGCAAACCAATGGCATCGTCAGAAACATTACAGTCCAGGGCATACATGTCATATTGGGTAACGGTCTTGCCGGTCTTGGTATCCTGCTGAATAGGGGTGTATTGATGGAGTGGTTTGTCGGCAATCACCACCGCAGCTGCGTGCACTGAGCTGTGACGGACCACACCTTCCACCTTTTTAGCTAAGTCGATTAACTTTTTGTACTTGGGTTGTTTGTAGTACTCTTTGAGCTCGGGAACGGTATTTATCGCTGTATCTAATGAGGTCTTATGACCTGGATTATTGGGAATCAGCTTGGCAATTTTGTCAGGATCTTCATAGGGCATGCCCAATACCCGACCAATATCCCTGATCGAAACCCGAGCCTCCATGCGTCCAAAAGTAATCACTTGAGCTACGTGGTCAGATCCATATTTTTGTGCCACATACGCCAGGACTTCATCGCGACGATCATCTGCAAAGTCCATATCGATATCTGGCGGCGTTGGCCGCTGAGGGTTGAGGAAGCGCTCAAAGGGTAGTCCGTGTTGAAGGGGGTTAATGGTCGTAATGTTTAAACTGTACGAAACTAGTGAGCCGGCTGCCGAACCACGACCTGGTCCGACTCCTATGCCTTGGTCCTTCGCCCAGTTGACAAAGTCTTGAGTAATTAAAAAATAGGTGGGATAGCCTTTTTGGTTGATGACACTGATTTCATACTTCAAGCGTTCTTCCATTTCTGGGGTGACGGTACTAAATCGCTTTTTCAACCCAGCCCAAGATAATTTCTCAAAGTACGACTCTTCTGTTTCTCCGGGGGGTAGCGGGAACTTGGGAAAGTTGAGTTTACCCGTGGAGATCTCGACGTTGCACTGCTCAGCTATGACCAAGGTGTTCTTGATCGCCTCGGGAAAGTCATGAAATAAATCACTCATCTCTTGACTCGACCGCATGTACAGGTCAGGCGTCGACATCATGCTCATCCGCTTGGTATCTTCAATCAACTTTCGAGTCTGGACACACAGGAGTGCATCTTGGGCAGCTGCATCATCTGGGTTAAGGTAATGAACATCGTTGGTGGCTACCAGCGGCAACTCCAACTGCCTTGCCATGGAAATCAGTTGTTTGTTTAGATCCTCTTGTTCGGAATTGTTTACATGCCGCTGAAGCTCGACGTAGAACCGACCCGGATAGATTTCTTTGTACTTGCTGGCCAAGGCATGAGCCACCTCAGTCTTTCCTGCCTGAAGCGCTCGGTTAATCCGGCTCGACATACAGCCAGTAGTTGCAATCACATCCTTACTAAACCGCTCTAAAATCTCATCATCAACCCGGGGCTTATATGAAAAACCTTCTAAGTTTGCTGTGGAAACTAGCTGCATCAAGTTTCGATACCCATCCCCACTCGTCGCTAGCAAAGTCATGTGAAACTGGTCACTACCCATTTTTAGCTGTTTATCAAAACGAGACTTCTCAGCGACGTAGACTTCGACCCCAATGATCGGCTTGATGTCAGCATGGCGACACGCATTGTAAAAATGCAAACAGCCGTACATGCCACCATGGTCAGTCACAGCCAGCGCTGTTTGACCCAAAGCTTTAGCTTTTTCAACTAACAAAGGAATACGGTTAAGCCCATCCAACATCGAGTACTCGGTGTGAACGTGCAAATGAACAAAATCCGACATGGTGAGCTGATTGTAGGCAAAAATGGCCAATAAAGGAAGGGTAAGACCTAAGCTTGAAGCTGTTTCTGCAGCCCAGTTCTAATCAGCTGAGCATCAACTTTTTTCCCCAGTTTCCGCATTACTTGGCCAAGTAAGAAGTGTATCACTTGTTCTTTGCCCGCTTTATAACTGCTTACCTCGTTGGGGTTTTCACTCAACACCAATTGAATTGCAGTGACAACTTCAGTATCGTCAACTTGATCGACTTTAATTAGGTCTGAAAAGGTGGCCAGAACGGTATCCAGCTCAGCGCTAGCATCAAATGCGAGTTTTTTGTTGACCAGTAAGTTGGCAACTTTATTGACGTCTAATTTTTTAGTGCTCGCAGCTTGAAAAAGTTGCTCGTACTTAGTAACCATTTCCGGCTGTTTCATTAACTGTGAGCTGTAACGCTCCTCGATGTTGAACACCTGCTGCCAACGGGAAACTCGGGCCATTGGAAGTTCGCTTAACCCAGCTTGCAACTGTTGCAATAAACTTTCTTGCAGGCGAATCGGTGGAATATCTGGGTCTGGAAAGTAACGGTAATCTTCGGCATCTTCTTTGCTCCGCTGAGGAAAGGTGACGTTATTCACGGAGTCCCAGCCTCTGGTCTCTTGACGAGGAGTTTTACCATCCATCAGTTCCAAAGTTTGACGTTGAACCTCAAAACTAATGGCCTGCTCTAAAAATCTGAATGAATTGATGTTTTTCACTTCTACTTTGTAGTTGGGTAACGTTGTCTGGTCCGCCTCTTGAAGCGAGATATTGGCCTCTAGTCTCATGCCACCCTGCTCCATGTCACAGTCAGCTACATCCAGAGCGCGAAGAATATCTCTAATCTGTTTAGCGTACTCTTTTGCCTGCTCTGGGGAGTAAATATTAGGTTCAGTCACAATTTCCACCAGCGGTACTCCACTTCTATTAAAGTCAACCAAGGTTACTTTCTCACCCTCAATGGTTTTGTGCTGGAGTTTGCCGGTATCTTCTTCCAGATGAATTCGGTGAATGCCCACCTTCCCGAATGATGTCTCTATGTACCCATCATGGCAAAAAGGGATATCGTACTGGCTAATTTGATAGCCTTTGGGCAGATCGGGATAAAAATAATGTTTGCGATCAAACTTAGAAAAAAGGTTAATTTGACAGTTAAGCGCCAATCCCAGCTTAACGGTCCACTCAATGGCAGATTTGTTGGCCACTGGCAATGCCCCTGGCATGCCTAGACAAACCGGACAGGTGTAGATATTAGGTTTCTCAGCATGAAAAGGATCGTTTTTACAGCCACAGAACATTTTTGAGGCTGTTTTAAGTTCGGCATGAATCTCCATGCCGCAAATGAGACGGTGAGTTTGATTATTCATGAGACCTCCAAGTGTTCCAGGAAGTGTGTTTTTCGTAGGCGTCAGCTACCTGAATAGCTCTACCTTCTTCCCACATCGGAGCCACAATGTTTAACCCCAAGAATAGATTGGTCGCATCATCGCGAAAACAGGGCACGTTTATACCTGGCAAGCCAGCAATTGAAGTCGGTTCAAGTAACATATCTTCTAGCTCTCCAAACATGGCAGCGTTCTGACTGGCCCCGACCTTTTTGGCAAATCCGGGAGAGGTTGGCGAGATAAGCAGGTCATATTGAGAAAATAGCTTATCGAAGTCTTGGCGAAACAAGGTTCGGACTTTTTGGGCCTGAACATAGTACTGATCGGCATATCCCTTGCTTAAAGTATACGTACCTAACATTATTCTTCTTTTAGCTTCATCCCCAAAGTGGGAGCGGTCATGACCATAGCGGACTCCGTCATAGCGGGCTAAGTTACTGCTAACTTCTGCGCGCTGAACCACCGTATACACACTAATAGCATGGTGCGGGTCAAAGGCTTGAGTTAACTCGACTTTAGCTCCCAGTTTTCTCAACACTTCAGCCACTGCTTCATAGTGAGGTCTAATAGCTTCCAGTCCCGGCATATCTACATAAACCATGCCAATTTTTAAGCCTTTGATAGGTTGATTCAAACCCAGGGTAAAGTCAGGCACAGAGCCAGACGAGGTTGTTCCATCATTAGCATCATAACCAGCCATTAAGTTGAGGAGTAAGGCTGAGTCTGCAACAGTTTTAGTAATTGGTCCCGGTGAGTCCGTTGACGAAGCCATGGCTACTACCCCATAGCGACTAACTCGACCATAGGTCGGTTTAAGTCCAACTGCCCCACACCAGGCTGCTGGCTGTCGAATCGAGCCAGCTGTTTCAGAACCAACTGCAGCGATACAAACATCGGCTGCTACGGCTGCGGCGCTTCCGCCAGAAGATCCTCCCGGTAAGTAGTCTTTATTTCGAGGATTCAAGGTTCGGCCAAAGTCAGAGGTCTCTGTCGACGAACCATGCGCCCAAGCATCAAGATTTGTTTTACCCATCACCACTGCGCCAGCGGCTGTCAATTTTTTGGTGACTGTAGACTCAAAAGGTGGCAGAAAAGTGTCGAGGACTTTTGATGATGCTGTGGTCAAGATGTTTTGGGTGCAGAAGTTATCTTTGATGGCAAGTGGAACTCCGGCTAGAGGCGCATCAGCCTGAGCTGCAGCTGTGGCTTCAGCCTCAGGATTGAGATGAAGATATATGTTTAGTTCTGAATTGGTCGATTCAATGGCCCGATTCACATCCCCATATAACTCATTCAAAGATATTTCTTTGTCTTTCAGTTTTTTAATGGCTTGAGTCAGGGTTAAGGTATTAAGCATCGGCAGTTTGACTCAAAACTTGGGGTACTACAAAGTAGCCTTGATGCCTTTGTGGCGCATTCGCCAGTGCTTCTGCTTGAGAAAACATTTTTTCAGTATTTACAATGTCATCACGCCAAACATTCTCTAGGCCAGTGACCTGATGTGTTGGCTCCACCTTACTCGTGTCAAGTGATGATAAGTTCTGAACGACTTCAATCGTTTCTTCAAAAGCAGCCGCCAAACTCACTTCCTCATCAGGTGTGATGGGAATATGTGCAAGTTGGGCAATGTGCTTGACTGTCTGGTGTGAGAAGCTCTGTTTCACAAGATGTAGTGTATCAAACCTTCAACTGAAACGGATGAGAGGTTTTTTACTAGCCCATACTGTTTCTGAGGACTGCGGCCTTCTCAATCAAATCGGTGACTTTTTGATCACTGGCCCAAGCTGTAAAGATTTTTCGGGTTAGTTGCTGATGTTTTAACTGTTGGGATGTCTCAGGTCCCAGCGACTCACCTAAAAAGCTTTCAACGGCTTTAACATCCTCCTGAACCGCTTGCCAAGCTGAGTCACGATCGGCTAGTTGCTTAAGAACTTTTTTGTTTAGGTAGCGACCTGCCCGTTTGAGATCTGAACGTAGATTTAAGTAAAACTTCTCCACTATTTCAAGCTGGCCAGCTTGAGTAGTTGCTGCCAATCCCCGACCGGTCCCAATCAACTCAGGTGGCACTCCTAGCGAATACAAGGCCGCCGTAAAGCCAATGGCTCTAGGCAGCTTCACTTTGCCCACGTCCCTTGAGTACCCAAACAAACCGATGTGCTGAACCCGCTCTCGCCTCTTCGGCAGTTGTCCTGCTAACTGGTTTATAACCGGAGCAATCTTTTCCACGGTGCTGGTATAAAATTCTTCAAACACTAGAACTACCTGCCGGATTTTCTGTTCATCAGCAGCTGAAATCTGTAAAGGCTGGCTTTGAGGCAGTAGTTCAGCTAATTTCTGAACCCCAGACAAAACCTCTGTTTTGTCAAAGTCATAGCGAAAGGCACTTTGAAGCATAGCTGTCTTGACACCACTATACTCACGGGCAAACTCAGCGACAGTTGCCGGTGTTAGGCCGCCTCTAAAGGGTAAAGAACCAGCACCAATAATTGGATATAAGGCGATTCCCGTCCGCTTTGTGAAATCATGGTAATGTGACAGCCCGACTTTAGTCGCTAACACTACGGGCACAATGCCTGAGTTAAGTGCCGGATCCGACCGAGCCATGAACGGCCGAATGTAGACCGGAGCGAAGCCAAACTCCCGTTGATGCAACTGAACATACTTTTCCAGGATTTTATCTGAGTCCATCAGCGTTTGAACTTGTTCAAATAAGGGAATTACTTCCAGATGTTCCAGCATGCCTTTATCAAGTCGATAGATTGGATGACGCAGTGAGGCAATTTCTTTGAAAGCTGCCTGAATATTAATCAATTCCTCGGCTGACTCGGTCATGGGCAGCACCACTTCAAATAAGGGTGAAAATGGCAAACTCAGCTGATGCGCCAAACTTGAAGCTCCCAAAATACCCATCAAGGCCCGCCCCATTCTGAACTCGGTCTCCACCTTGGGATTAGGCAAGCGAAATGTCAAGAAAAAGTCTTGGCCAATTGGTTTGGCTTGAAAAAAGTCATAGTGCTCAGCCAGCAATCTCTCCAGGACTGCCTCATCCACCAACTTTCCCTCCCAGTCCCACATATGTTCATCAATCCCAAAATCTGAGAATGATAAAAATGCTTCCTGTGACTCCACATGAGCGGTCACCAGTGCTTCTGAGTGCCAATATGGAACGGTGGCGTGATCGGGGTGTTGAGAGGCCATGCTGCTAGGAATTTTTCTCATACTCAGGTGCTTTCCACAAATTTTTTAATTCCAGCCATTGCTCTCTCAAGTTCTTCCATAGATGCCGCATAACTCAGTCTCATGTATTCAGGAGCCAAAAAAGCTTCCCCAGGGACGACAGCTATATTTTCTTCTGCCAAAAGAGCGCTGCACCACTCAAGTGATGTCTGATATTTTTTACCCAGAATGGAGTGAAGAGAAATAAAGGCGTAGAAGGCCCCCTCAGGTTTCTGAAGTGATAATCCCGGAATATTCTGAACGGCCTCAAAGATAAAGTCTCGTCGGCGCTTAAACTCTGCTTTCATCAGAGCGACGGCTGATTGGTCACCAGTCAGAGCTGCTATGCCGGCTTTTTGAGCCATAGACGGGGCATTCGAGGTAGTCTGACCTTGAAGAGCAATAATGGCGGTAATCAATGCTTTCGGTCCCCCAGCATACCCGAGCCTCCAGCCGGTCATGGCATAGGCTTTGGAAAAGGCATTTATGGTCAAGGTTCTTTCCTTAATTTCGGGGCTCAAGCTGGCAATTGAAGTATGCTGCTTCTCATAGATTAATTTTTCGTATATCTCATCTGCCAGCACCCAGAGGTCATGCTTGATCGCCAGCTCCGCAATCTGAGTCAGTTCCTCTACCTCAATAATTGCGCCTGTAGGATTATTTGGGTTAACCAGCAGTAAGGCTGTGGTCCGAGGTGTAATCCGTGTGGCCACTTCTTGAGCGGTTAATTTAAAGGGCGGAGATAACTCAATCGTAACTGGCATAGCTCCGGCCAACTTAATATGCTCAATAAAACTAGTCCATGTGGGGGTAGCAATAATAACTTCATCCCCGGGCTGACACAGAATTTGGAGCGCATGGTAGGCCAGTTGTCGACTTCCAACCCCTACAGCAATTTCGTCGGGTTGATATACCAGATTATTCTCAGTGTTGAATTTATTTGCAATGGCTTGTCTGAGCTCCAAAATACCAGAGACGGGCGTGTAGTGTGTGAAACCTCCGTTAATGGCGTCAATAGCCGCCTGTTTTATGTTTTCGGGAGTATCAAAGTCGGGTTCACCTAGACAGAGATTAATGACTGGTATGCCTTGGGCTTGCAGTTTTTTAACTTGTACATCAAGAGCGAGAATGGGTGAAGGGGAAAGTTGGTGATAGCGTTGCGAAAAGGCTTTAACCACACTCACGTAGTGTACTACATACTTCGTAGCTGTTGGAGGCGTTGTTCAACTGGAGGGTGAGTATGGAACAATCCGGCAAACCAACCAACCCCGCCATGGAGATTCTTGAGTGGATTCGAAATGTAGAGATGAGCCGTAGCTTTGTTAGCGGATTCTAAAGGTTCTTTGTCGAGACTAATTTTTTCTAGGGCTCTGGCCAAGCCTTCGGGATTTTTGGTTATACTAACGGCAGAGGCATCAGCAAGAAATTCCCGTCGTCGTGAGACCGCCAATTGAATCAACTGGGCAATCAGCGGCGACAGTAACGCCAACACAATACCAACTACAAAAAACACCAACTGGAGTTGGCCGCCTTCTCGATTGTTATCTCGCTCGCGTCGTCCAAAAAATGTCATTCGTAAAAATAAATCTGCTACCAAAGCCACTAAACCCACCAGAATGGTCACGATGGACATCAGCCTGATGTCATAGTTTTGAATATGTGATAGCTCATGGGCCACTACCCCTTCAATTTCTGGACGTTCTAATCGAGATAGCAAGCCTGTAGTTGCCACGACAGCCGCATGTTCTGGATCACGACCAGTGGCAAAAGCATTCATGGCAGTATCTTCAATCACATAGATCTTTGGGAGTGGCAAGCGCTGACTAGCCGCCAAATTTTCAGTAACTGTGTAGAAATCAAAGAATTCCTCGCGGGTAGCAGGTCTAGCTCCTGAAATAGATAAAATTATCTTGTCTGACCACCAGTAAGAGGCAAATGACATCAGCCCTGAAAAAATTAAGGCTATGCCCACAAACCCAAATCCAAGATCAAGACCTCTAGCCATGATGTAACTGGCAATCAAAATAAAAACCGTGAATAAGCTAATAATTAGCCAGGATTTTCGTTTATTGGCAGCAATTAACTCGTAGTGCGTCATAACTTAACTTTGACGTCTTTCATCTCTTCTTCATCCACATTCAAGTGGGCTCCTGATTCAGGGGTAACTAGACCTTTTTCGGCTTTAAATCCGAACATCCCTGCAATCAAGCTTGAGGGAAAGACCAATAACATCTCATTGTAGTTTTGAGTTAAATCAATGATAGTGCGTCGGGCATACATCAGCTTATCGGCAGTATCACTCAGTTCTGACATAAACTTGGTTACGGTATCATTAGCCTTGAGTTCAGGATTGTCTTCAACTGCGATTGACAGTCGAGGCACCACGCTTTGAATCTTATCGATGGCAGTTTGGATGTCATTGGCGTTCCCAGTCTTATCCGCTTGAGCTACTGATTTGCGCGCATCGGTCAGCATCTCAAAGATGCCTTTTTCATGGGACATGTAACTTTTAACCGCTGTCTCCAAATTAGGAATCAATGAGGCTTGACGCTTCAGTTGATTGCCAATTTCCTGAATGCTGGCGTGAATTTGGGTCTTCAGTCGTTGAAGCGCGTTATAAACCGACATCACATAGAGAACGATGGCAATGATAAGAGCGAGAACAATAATAAGTGGTAGTGACATATGGTCCTTTCCTCAACAGAAGGTGTTTGCTTCACCTAGTATACTACACTTTATGCTGGAGTATCTCATCACCTCCCACTCTATCGGGTGGAGCGATCCAGCTTAATCCAAGTTCAGCGTAAAAAGCTTCCTCCGTCTCAAAGGCTTGTGAAACGGTCTTTCCTGCGTTAGTTGCTTGAACCTTCATTCCATGTTCGGATAAAGATTTCCCTTGTCTTAAGGCAAACTCTCTCAGTTTAATGTTGTGCTCTTTTGAGCCAGTAAAGTGTTGCAAAAAGGCTCCCCACTGCTCAAGGCTCGAAAACTTGATATCTACTTGGTGCTCATCTTGTAGCCGAACCCTAACTAAGCCCTCACCGGCCGCCACCACCCGCTTAACACTTGGCAGCTGGCGAATAAACAAGGTAACTTTTTCTAAATCAGTAATTGCTGCACCGATATCAATATCACCCACAGTTGGGGTGTGTCGACGCAAACTACCCAGGACCTCGACTTTTATAACATCTTTCGATTTCTCTAGCTCTTTCTTCAGTTGATTGGCAATGAGCATCGCTTCCTCATAAGGTAATCGCTTATGCACGGTGTAGTTGCTGAGAGCTGTGAGTAGTTGAAGCTCACTTTTCTCACCAAAGCCTGGCATGTCTCTGATATCCCCAGCCTCTGCATGAGCTCTGAGGTCTGGGATAGCTGTCACGGCATTCTTGAGAGAAAATTTTTCGGCCAAGACAGTGGCTCGTTTTACTCCCAAACCAGGAACTTTTGTTAACTCAAACACACTCTCAGGTATATCTTGAACCCACTCCTGAAAGGCCTTGATGTTTCCAGTGGTAAATAACTCGACTAGCTTTTGATTAAGAGTTGGACCGATACCGGGCAACTTATCAAAGTCCGGGTTACTCAAAAACAGGTGGTGGAGTGACTCAGGTTGTTGGGCTATGACGACAGCGGCACTTTGATAGGCCCGAATTCGAAACGTCTGGGCTCCTTGCAGGGCTAAGACTTCGCCGATAAAGCCAAAAATGTCCCCCAGATCTTGGTTGCCTATTGTTTTGGAGAGGGGTAGTTTCATACCAAAAGCATTATACGTTACTCAAGCTTGGCAAGTAGCTAGATAATTCGTATAATACGACACTGCTTAGCAGAAAAATTGGCCTCTTGGTGTAGCGGTTAACATGCCTCCCTGTCACGGAGGAGATCACGGGTTCGATTCCCGTAGAGGTCGCCAAACAAAAATCACCTTGAAATCATTCAAGAGTCCTGGTTCTCCCTTTTGAGTGATGTCCGTCTTAGCCATAAACTGACAAATACCAACGGTAGCAATGCTATAAACAGCAGCAACTTTAACATGTAGCTCAAGATTTTTACAGTTTTTTTTACTCTATCCATACTCAGTTTCTGTTACAATAGGTGCACCGCGGGATTAGTTCACTGGTAGAATGCGTCCTTCCCAAGGATGAGAAGCGGGTCCGATTCCCGTATCCCGCTCACTTTAAACGCCGTATTATCAAGCTTACATGGAACGAAAACCATTATCCCACACCTCAGAAGTATACATGGAGTTACCCGAGGCCAGAAGGCAGAGAGCCTCTCGATTGGTTGCGGGTTGCGTCTTGCAGTACCCTCAAGATAATGCGGTCTGCAAGCTTTTAATTGCATATCGATTAGCCCGACAAATCAATAGGAATCAAGGTGTGGCGCTGATTGATATGGCTCGTGTATCCCCCAATCCTAATGATTACGAAAAGATGTTGGTAGATGGCTATGTCTTAATCAACCAAAAATACCAGATTGCTAAGCGCAACCACGGTCATGAACTCACTCCACCACCGGCAGCAGCAGTGGCCCTTCTAGTGAGAGAGTTTGGTCGTCTGGCTGTTCAACAAATTGCCACCATAGCGGCGGAATATGCTCCATCAGGGATGGTTCCAACCAAGTATCTTGAACCCATGTATGAACATGGCAAAGAAATTTCTGGGGGCAACATTGATCTCAGAGGTATTGCGCGCCTGCAGAGTTTTTTAGAACTCAAAGCCGACGTTCGAAACCTAATTATTTCTGAACTTTCGCTGAGGGCCCGTCCATATTTGCTGAGATCACAAGCACGCGTGGCGGAGGTGGTAGATGATTTTATTACCTATGGACCCAAGCGCCGGGGACCCTGAAATCCTGAGCTCGTGACTTGAGCTTCCGATATATAATAGAGAAAGTAGCCGGGATAGCTCAGTTGGTAGAGCGGCGGTATCGTAAACCGTAGGTCGTGGGTCCGAATCCCACTCCCGGCTCATAGCTGATATACTTAGATGCATGTATAACAACTCTGATAGTTACTCTTCCCGACAACCTCGGATGACCTCGCGTTTGGCTCGCAATGAGCAAAAAAAAGCAGTCCGTCAGACAGTCTTGTATTTTGTGTTAGCAGTGGCTGCAATTGGCTTGTTTGTGTTGGTGGTGGTTCCTAATTTTCTCAAATTTATCGCTAATCGAGGTGCGAGTGACCCTAGTTTCAACTTGACCGATGAAATTCCACCTCAAGTCCCGGTACTCAGTGCCCCACCGGATGCAACCTTTAGTGCCACAGTCGATATCAAAGGTTTTGCTGAAAATGACAGCCAAGTCGTTATCTTAGTAAACGGTGCCGAGGAAACCAGAGTCTCTGCCGCTGGAGATGGTACTTTTACTGCAGCAATCCCCCTAACGCCAGGAGAGAACTCTCTCACAGTATACTCGATTGATTCGAATCAGAATGAATCAAACATCAGTAAATCCTATGTTATCCAGTATGATAATGAGGTTCCTAAACTGGAAATTTCTGAACCCACCGCTAATCAACAATTTGAGCAACAAAAGAACCAGGCCATCACGATTCAGGGGCTAACTGATCCAAATGCCCGTGTCAGTGTCAATGGCCGGTTGGCATTTGCGACTAGCGACGGCACTTTCTCGGCTACCTACCAGCTGCAAGAGGGTGAAAATATTTTGATCATAGAGGCTAGTGATAAAGCTGGTAATAAAGCCCAGCAGTCACTGACCGTTTCCTACCGACCGTGACTCCTGTTTTTTGAGGACTTCGCTTCCCACCCCGAACCAGAGCAGCAGCCAAACAAATGGCTGTAACAATGTATTATTAAATAGACTATGGCTGACTACGGCTAAGAGACTCGCAATTATCAGCATATTAAATCTCCATGGCCACAGCCACTTTAACATAACTACTGTCAGTAAAACGGCTCCGACTCCCCCCAGCCACATCAGCAAGGCTGCCGGTAGACTATCAGGAAACCGGGCATGGTCTGGAAGCACTTCGTCTTCAACGTGGGGGTTACTGCCAACAATGGTCGTAAATAATCCCTTACCGACAACCCAGTCCTGAGGAGTCATCGATGCCAAAATTACTTTGGTGCGGCTGGTTCTGGCAACTGCCGTCGACGTCCTCAGTAACTGAACCCCTTCACCAGCTGGCTTGGGAAGGAATGGAATTGATAATCCTAGCCAACAGCCCAATGTTATCCACCAAAGAGTAGCTTTAACTCCAGATTTGAAGTAGGTTTTAATCATGACATAAATTAAGCTGATCAGAAGCGCTAAGTAACTTGCTCGGGAGAAGGTTAAAGCCACCGCAAAGACGAGCAGTAGTTGCAGTATTTTTTTCAGCCAGACAGGAAAATATCCAAATCTCTCGACATTAAAAATTGTCAGTATTAGTAAGATACCCGTAAACCCTGGGTCTAACTGAGTCCCTATCAAGCGGTAGTAGTGGTCATCCCAGCCTAAAATGTGCAAAAAACGGGTATCAGGCAGGAGCAAGTACTGTAAGTAGCCAAGTCCTAAAACCAGTAAACCGCAAAAGACTACCAGCCCTCGCAACACCTTCGATGAGGCATACTCCGGCAACAGCTCTTTCCAAGGCTGATCTTTAGTGATTAAGATCACTGCTGCGGTATAGATGATCAGCCGACTAGCATAAAGCACGCTGTTGACCAGGTTTTCTCCCTGAAGTAACCCCAATAACCATCCGCCGATTATCCAGCTCAGTAGTAGTAGCTCTAACCACCATTTCTGCCAAAACCTGAGACCAAACTCAATTGGAACCTGCTGAATGTATCGCCAACCCATCCAAAAAACCAGAATTACGATTACTACATCATGGGCATAAAAACTAAAATCGGCTCCGAGTTGGATTCGCTGAAGTTGACCGAGTGCTAGCAAGCCAAAAACCAGCCAGATCAGAAATGACAAAATAATATTACTTTTTGAGTGCATATTCATAAAGAAACACACTCACAAGTAGTGAATGTAGGCTCATCATCAGGGCGTACGCCAATCCGGACATACCATCTAGAAACCCTCGTTTCCAGATGAGATTCTGGGCCAGTTTGCCCAAAGGGAACAGCAACAATCGGCTTATGGTGAACTTTTGGTGGTGTGAATGTCGAAATTTTGCCTCAATTTTTGCATATCTCCAAACAGTCGTAAAAAAAGCCGCTACTGATTGATGCGCATAGTGTAAGATCTCAATCTGACTTTTTGTCACCTGACCCTGAATAACAGCTATCTCATGCACTGGTCTGACAAAGGTCATAGCAGAAACGCGCCCGAATCGAGTAAGCCACATCTCCCCGACTTCCCCATACTTCAGCGTACGGCCAAAAAAAACATCCCTTCTTCTAACTTGAACGCCCGATGCACGGCCCTGCATCGCTTTCGAGATTTCATTAACAGACTCTGACATCACCACTTCGTCACTATCTAAAAATAACACCCACTCCTGCGTGGCATACGTCATCGCTTCGTTACGAGCTTGGGCAAAATCAGAAATGGGCTTTTTCCTAACAACTGTCCGAGCCCTATATCGCTCCTCCATTGCATGCACATCAAGTTTGGCTCCGTCATCAATCACAATCACTTCAGCTGCCCACGCAACTGACAACAACGCCTGCTTTAATTGCTCATCATTTCGATGACACAACACAATGACTGAAACGGGAAGTAAAGTTGTAGTCATAGTGACAGGTGGTAAATATCAATACTAGGCAAGTAGTACTTCGTCGAAGCCGGATAGCCTGATAGCGACGAGTCTTTGCCTTCAACATAAAACATCTCTCCATCAACTTGATTCTCTTCAACTCCTTGCTCTTGAGCCAGCCAGCGTAAGTTATCAAAGTAATTGGGAAAAACTCCACCGGTTTGCGTCGTCAGATACTGAAAATTGCTCCGACTTAAGCGATCAATGAGCGCCACAGCTTGACGTTGTTCAGTCAGTGATGGACCATACGTCATAACCTGAGTGTTACTCACAAAGAACTGGTGCTGCCAAATCTGCCAGATATTTCCGAGTGAGAGGGTAGTAATGAGGAGTAACAAACCGGCTTGAGTTTGGCGTCTGATTTGGGATATACCATAGCCCAGAATTAGGGGCAGTAGGACCAGAAATGGCGGGAAGTAGGCTTCTGAGGGAGCGCTGTGAATCACAAATCCCAGACTTAAGATTACCGTCAGGGCAGAGATAATCTCGACCACTGGGGGCAGTTTTCTAAGCCTACCACTTCTTACCACGGCTATCGCAGAAATAAGTAGCAATAAAAACCAGAGTATCTTTATCTCTGGTCCTTCAAGAGTCAGGACTCTTCCCCCGTATAACCAAAAGGCCGAGGCAGCTGATGAAAGGGTGCTCGGAGACACCATGTAGGATCCTACTAGTCCAAGTGCTGAGGCAATCCGGTACAGTACCCAGATTGCAAATCCCCCCAGTTGAGTAAAACCGTGGGTTAGATCATACACAATCTGAGGTAAGAGACCCAGGCCTAAGGCAGCAAGACTCTCTAAAACGTGTCTCTTAGAGGGGACAGCTTTAGTCCGCCACAACACATAAGGAATGAGTAGGAGGGCTGGCAGCAATGCTAACTCGAATTGAAAAAGGAGACACCAAGCTAAAACACTCCAAAAAAGTGCTGAACGTTTCTGATGCCAAAGTCTGGTTAATGTCCACAGATACAACACCGTCATCAAAGGAATGGGTGTAATGTGGTATGGCATCCGTCCGTGGGCCACAGCCAACGGACTAACCGCGAGAATTAAACTTGATATCAAAGCTGTCCGCCGTGAAATATAGACCGCTGACAGTTCATACACCGCCAATACCGCTGTCACACTTATCAACGCAAAGACTAAGGAAAAGACGAACAATCGATGCCCGGCTACGGCCGAAATAACCATCTCAATCCAAATGGTAACTGGCCCTTGTTTGAACCGCGGTACGCTGGAGGAAATTCCCAGTAAAGGCAGTTGTTGCTGACGAACTGCATCCTCAGCGACTAACATGTCGTGCGCTGCGTCTCCAAAAAATATAGCTTGAGACTCGATATTCCAAACTCTGAGTAAGGTGGCGCTCAAGACAATGACTGCAATCAGCCAATTTTGAATCAAGAAGGCAACGATCGATCTAGCTTTCATAAAGAATGTCAGCGAATAGCTTTTCTAATTCCGGCTAACAAGATGGGCAGAGCCAATAATCGAGAGACAGCTACAGCCATCACGGCTCCAGACAAACCCCAACTCATCGTTCCCCACCATAACAGAACAATCAGTAAAACAAAACTGACAGCTTGATGTAGATTTAAACTTTTTAAGTGTCCTCGTGCAATTAACAAAGAGTAGCAGAGCATACAAACTGCTTGAATCAACCCTGCAAGCACCAACCATCTAACCAGTGGGACCGTTGCTATCCACTGCTCACCCAACACTAAACGGACTAAAAAGTCAGGGGCGATCAACAGGGGCAAAGATACGAGTGAGATGAACAATACAGTTACGCCAGCTGATTTAATAAAAGCCTTTTTTAGCCTGGGAAGATCTTCATTTAGTCGAGAGTAGATAGGCAAGGTGCTGTGATGCACAGATTTGGCCAAATCATAGTTCGGCTTATGCGAGACCGAGTAGGCATTTTGATACAGACCAAGATTAAAAGTTCCTAGTAATTTACCCACAATTAAGTTATCAGCATTCTCGTTTAAGTAGCTGAACCCACTCGATAAACTGAGCCACTTAGCATTGGCAAAGATGGCTTTTGCACGTGCCTGAGCAAATTGAAACTTCGGCTTCATTCGAAAGAAAATAAAAGACAGCAGTACCTCTACGATCGCAACAACAATCATGGCCGCGATCCAGCTCGTGACATTCCTGAAAATAAATACAAAAGTAACGACGAAAATAGCATCAGCCAAAATTAAGGAAAAACGGAAAGAAGTGTCCGCAAAAAAAGCTAAGTTTTTATAGAGTGTCACTATCGCCGGATTAATAAAGCCTTTTATCAATGGTATAAACGCTGCTAGGGCTACCATCAGCATGAGCTGTGGCTGGTCAAAAAATCGTGTCATGCCTATCCCCATGAGCACCATCACGCAAGCGATCAGGAATCCTCGAACAATCGCAATTACCCATGCCGTATCAATAAAGTACTCCACCGGTTTTTTCGATTGAAGCAACGTGATATTAATCCCCGTTTCGGTCAGGGCTTCTGTCAGTCCCAAAGCGATCGCAACAAGTGAAAATACTCCAAAATCCGCGGGGCTCAGCAGCCGAGCCAAAATAGATATCTTCACTAAGGTCACCACATTTCCTACCAGTTTTAGCCCGGTGTTCCAGCCAAAGCCTTTGATGGCACTTTTTGCATAACCCATAGTGCTATTATTGCCATTTCCTCATTGAAACTCTACTACTGAAACGAGATAATGTTCGGATGCCGAGTATTTTCCGTCATATAAGTGAATTCTTTCTGGATATCGTTGAAACAGTTGTCATTGCGCTATCTATTTTCTTAGTCGTTTACTTGTTTTTCATGCAGCCCCATCAAGTAAATGGCCAATCAATGGTCCCTAACTTTCAAAGTGGTGAGTATGTTTTAACTGACAAAGTCAGCTATAAAATTGGTGAGCCTAAACGCGGTGATGTGATTGTGTTTCATGCACCCGAAGCAGCTCAGTGCCCTGAAGGAACTGGCTGTGACTTTATCAAAAGGGTTATTGCCCTTCCCGGTGAAACCGTACAGCTGGCAGAGAACCACTATCTGGTAAACGGCGAAGTGGTGAACGAGTTCTATATTCCGGAAGATTTTCAAACCTTGCCGGGTGCCTACCTGAAGGGCAGAACCATTACCCTGACAGCTGGTGAGTACTTTGTATCTGGAGATAATCGACCATATTCCAGTGATTCGAGAGCTTGGGGGCCAATTCGCAAAGATGCAATTGTGGGCAAAGCTTTCTTCCGCTACTGGCCAATGAGTGCCGCTGGGATGTTACCATCAGTTACCTATTAAGTTGGCTATTCTTCACCAGGAACTAAGGAAATTAGCTTCTCTAAGTCCTGCTGGGTTTCTTCAGGTCGACCCTTTAAGACAATCGAAACTTTAGTATGTCGATTTGACCTGGTTAATTTAAACTCCGACTTGGTGTGAAAAAAATGCTGAAAGGCATGTTGTAAGTGCTTTAGCTGGGTATCGTCGACTTGTAACGGCCTTCCTCGACCAGTAATTTCCTGTTCATCCTTTTCTTTGTAGCGACGAACCAAATCTTCAGTGCGTCGAACGGAGGCGTTCTCCTTCATGGTGATTTTATATACCTCAATCATGCTTTTTTCACTATTCAAACCCGCAATAGCTCGAGCATGACCTTCAGTAATGGTGTTACCCAGGAGGCCATCTTTAATGGCATCGGGTAGCTGAAGTAATCGCAAAGCATTACTAATTGCGGCCACTGACTTGCCCACTTTCTCAGCAATTTGAGTCACTGAAAAGTTAAACTCGCGCTGGAGTTGCTGAAAACCCCGTGCTCGCTCTAAGGCATTCAAATCTACCCGCTGAATATTTTCGATCAGTGCCATCTCCAACATTCCACGAGGAGTCGTTTTTTTAATTAAGGCGGGGACTTCATCCAAGCCAGCTTCTTTGGCTGCTCGCCACCGGCGTTCACCTGCAATAATCTGATAGCCTGCCGGTGTGTGAGCCACCACAATCGGCTCTAAGATGCCATAAGACTTGATTGACAACACCAACTCATCCAATGCTTCTTTATGAATTTTTTCGCGAGGTTGAAAGGGATTGGGTTGTAAATTAGCGGTCGGTAAAAATTGGACGGTATCAGTTGACATACCTGATGTATATCATATTGAAGACCTGTTTTCACCTCACAAAAAGAAAATTTTAGGCAGTCACCACATTGATCACGGTTTTGGTATGACGGCGACTAAAAGCAACTGCGCCATCAATCAAGGCAAAAATAGTGTGATCTCTGCCCATGCCCACACCTTTGCCGGCTTTATACTTCGCACCACGTTGACGTAAGATAATATGGCCAACTTTTACGGCTTGGCCGCCAGACTTTTTCAGACCTAAACGTTTGCCATGACGTTTGCCTTGTGAGTGTTGGTTGACGCTGCCGCCAGCTTTGACATGTGACATATTTTATCCTTGAGTATAGTTAAATGTATGAATTTGTCTTTGGACTACAGCCTGCGGCCGATGATACATGACAGGTTCAGATTCCATAGTGTACCCAAGACCACTCAACTTGTCAATCAAGTCACTGAGCGAGTAATCCCCTTTTTCCGTCTGCACATAAGGGAAAACAATCACCACTTTAGCATTATCTGCTAGCAGGGTGGTCCAGTTTTTAAAGGCTCCCAAGTACATTTTGCTCAGACCTTTGAAAATATTTGGCAGTTGAGAAGCTTGAGGTGTGGGTTTGCCCAAGAAAGGTTCCGTCACAATTTGTGTCACCGAGTGCATTAGTTCTGGTCGTTTGGCTCGAGCTGCATCGGATTCAAACACTACTGGAACTGCTGGTTTTTCATGTAAATCTTCAGCTAACCATGCTAGGTTACGCTCCGTACCTGTAACAGCATCAGGATCGATATCAGAAGCGGCGACGCTACACCCTCTCATCAAGGCCTCCATCAGAATAGTACCGGTACCACAAAAAGGATCGTAGACTAGGGATGTGTCGGCTATGGGGCCCACCGCCATATTCACCATCATCCGAGCCACCTTTGGTGGCAACATGCCTTTTCGGCGATCAGCATAAGGCTTTTCTCGATCTCTAATACTCCAGGAGTCAATATCTTGGACTGCAACTGATCTGGCCACGTAAATAAAATCCTGAACCTGAATTAAAGCTACCTCGATCACATCTGGATGGTGGAGCAAAACTGATGCTGAGAGACCATGGCGACTTGATTCGTGATAACGAACTTTTTTGCCATAACTAATTAGGGCGATTTTAATCTCAGAAATGGGAATCATCGGTAAGTGATCTCGTCCCCACTCCATTAAACCAAAAGTAATTTTTTCAGCTGGTTGCTTGAGTAGGTAATCAACAGTGATAGCTTGCAGGTCCGGTGCATCACTCTGCTTCAATTGCTGTTCAACCCTGAGAATTTTGACTACTCCACCCAAAACCTCCATCAGTTGAGTTGCTTCCTCATCACCAGCTAGTTCAACCTGGATCATCTCAGGTGAGACCTGGGTTTGTTGACCAAGAGGTATAAAAACAGCTAGTTCTTTTCTAGATAATTCAGGGGTATTGCCGAGTTGAAAAAGATAGTTGGGCATACGAACTCTCGGCTATAAAACACACAGTTACAGGGAAATTTTTACAACTTCCAAAGTAGTTTGGTGTTGGCGATGGCCATAGACGCGGCGATAGCGAGATTTTGACTTATACTTAGCAACTCGAATTTTTTCACCTTTTTGGTGACTCAAGACTTTGAGGCTTACGGAGGCTCCTACTACTAGGGGCTCACCTAGTGACAATGTCTCATCTTGGGCGACCAAGAGCACGTCATTGACACTGAAAGTGCCGTCAGCAGTTTGCTCAAGTTTATCAACCACAAAGGTATCACCTGCATGGACTTTGTACTGCTTGCCTTGTAATTGAATAATAGCGTAACTAGACATAATATTTCTCCGGTAGATAGTATACCATGTTCTCTCAACTACGAGAGGTGTAAATGGAACTTGGGTTTGACCTCTCTAGTGAGTGACTGAACAACTCCAAATAGTAAGCAGGTGGCAATTATAGAACTCCCTCCGTATGACAGTAGTGGCAGTGTCACCCCTGTAATGGGGAGCATGCCCATGTTCATACCCATGTTAACTGTCGATTGAAAGAGCGTCACACCAGCAGCCGCAATACAAAAGTAACTCCCCGCAGTGGAAACAGTTCTTCTCGATACATAGATGCAAAATAATACTTGGCTGGCATACAGCAAAATGATGGTGCTGGAACCAATAAAACCCAGTTCTTCAGCCACAGAGGCAAAAATAAAGTCAGTCTGACGCTCAGGTAAAAATCGCAAATGTGACTGAACCCCTTCTCCTAAGCCTCGACCTACAAGCTCACCAGATCCAACTGCAATTAATGCTTGGCGGGCGTTATAACCAGCTCCGTCAACATCTTGCGTGCCCATGAAACTGGTTATCCGGGCCTTCTGATACGGTCTGAGTAAAAATATCCAGGCCAACACAGCCAGGACTAGCGCTCCACCCGCCAAAAAAACGAGGTATTTTACAGGAACTGGACTGAAGTATAGCAACGTACCCATTGTTAATGCATAAATCACAGTTGTGCCTAAATCCGGCTCCACAATGATTAAGACCGCAGGGATGGCAATGACAACCAAAGCCAGGAGAAATTGTTTTAACCGGGTAATTTTTGCCGAAACCAGTAATGTCGCCATGACCAAGCTCACCAGGGGAATGGCCAGCTGCGATGGCTGAATGGCAAAAAGTGAACCCACAAATATCCACCCCGCAATACCTCGGGTGACCGTTCCTAAAACTAAGGGAATTATCAGTAAAATACATAAAGAGGCGTACCCAAGCCACCGCCACCGCTCCAGTTGGTTAAAGGGTATGTAGGAAACTAACCAAAAAACCAGGAAGCCAATCACGAAAAAAATAAATTGAGGTCCAGCTAAAGTTGGAGACACGCTCTTGAGAGCCAAAATACTGAGCAAACTCAGTGCCACCATACATCCTGGTAAAAACCATAAACGCATGGCTCTATTCTAACCCAGAATTCGAAGTTCCGGTCCCTGCTCTAACACCACATTGGTTTTCTTCTCAATTTCAGCCGTCCATTCACGAGGCCACTCAGGGGCAGCAACTTTGGCTACATCTTTAGCGGATAAACCTTGCTTCTTTCTAAGAGACTGAATGCTGCGCATGACTTCACGGGCTTTACCCTCAGCTAACAGCTCCGGTGTTAGGGCTGTGTCGAGAGTGACACTCGGGCCCAGGGTGTCATTATCAATGCCTGGCTCTTTCTGCCAGTTAACCTGTTTCACATTGAGTTCCGAAAGGAGAACCGTTTCTAGCTCTGTCTCAAACTGCAGTGCGTGGTTAAGGTTGACGTTTACCGCCGCTAAAGGCTGACGAACCTTCAACTGCTGCTCAGACCGTTGTGAGTGTGCCATCTCCACAATTTTCTTGATTTGAGTCATATCTGCTAGTAACGCTGGGTTGAGATGAGCCTCGTAGCGCTCACTGGCCGGCCAGTTGCTTAAGTGAATTGAGGTATTTTCATCCACTAGGGTGTGATGAAGCATTTCACTAAAAAATGGGGTGAAAGGGGCCATTAGTTGGCTAACTGTATAGAGAGCATGTCCAAAGACGTGGCTGACAATACGGTTGTCTTCGGCTTTAATCCGCTCTCTACTCAGTCTTAAGTACCAAGTAGAGAGACTGTCTATAAACTCCATTAACCGTCGGCTAGCTTTCACCACATCATAGCTCTCCATATCAGCAGAAACTCGGGACACCAGCTCAGCTAACGCTGCCATCACCCATTTGTCCAAGATATGCTCCGCTTTAATCGGCACTTCTCTGATGTCTGAAGTCACATCAGCAAAAGACATATAAAATGACAGTACATTCCACCAGATAACAAAAACCTTTCGTCGAATATCAGCCACGTCCTTTTCTGAAAAATTTAAATTCTCAGCCTTCATCACCGGTGAACTCATGAGGTACAGTCGTAAGCTATCAACCCCGTATTTATCAATTACCAGCATTGGGTCAGGATAGTTCTTTTTTGACTTACTCATTTTCGTGCCATCTTCGGCTAAGATGGTGCCAGTAGCTAGTACATTTTCAAACGGTGGCTTGCCAAAAATGGCAACCGACATCACATGCATGGTATAAAACCAAGCTCTCGTTTGGGCAATGTACTCACTGACAAATTGGGCAGGATAATTCTTCTCAAATTTTGACTGGTTTTCAAATGGGTAGTGCTGAACGGCAAAGGGCATTGAACCTGACTCCACCCAACAATCAAATACCTCTTTGATTCGTGTTCCTTTCACTGTCCGCTCATCATCAATCCAGACCTCAATATCAAGTAAAAACTCTGGGTGAATATCAGTTAAAGCCGCTACTTTTTCCGGCTCAACCGCCCATTCTTGTAGCTCAGCTACAGAACCGATTATTCGGTAATTCTGCTGATCCGCGCTCAACTCACTGGCATCACATTGCCAAATTGGCATCGGAGTCCCCCAATAACGCGACCGAGAGATGTTCCAGTCAGGCGCATTTTCCAAACCTTTCATAAACCGGCCGTGCTTTAAATGCTGCGGAAACCATGAAATGTTTTCGTTTTCAGTAATTAAGTCCTGACGAAGCTTGGCAATATTTATAAACCACGCCGGCACCGGGGCGTAGTACAAGCGAGTGCTGCAACGGTAACAGGTGGCAACATTGTGGGTGTGTGGTTGAGTGGAATACACTAAGCCTCTCTCGGCTAAATCTGCATCAACCAAGGGATTTGCTTTGAGGAGGTACATACCTGCCCAGGGTGTCACCTCGGGCTTAAGCTTGCCCTCTTCATCGACGTGCTCGATTAACTGAATCTGATGTTGTTTCATGACTCGGTAATCATCTTCACCATACACCGCTAAAGTGACTATCCCGGTACCATCTTCAGCCGTCACAAAGTCGTCGGCCAATACAACTCCCACTCTTTGATTCTGAGTGCGATCGCTAAAGAAATCGTAATGAAGCTCAAACTCCTTTTTGGCGAGATCTAAGCCCGACAGACGCTCAACTACCGTGTAAGCGGTGTCAGTTAGGGCTGATAACCGCGACTCGGCCAAGATATAAAACTCCTCCCCTTGTTGGATTTTGAGATAGGTTAAAGTCGGGTTCACTGCCAAAGCTGGAGTCGCTAACTTATTCCATGGTGTGGTCGACCATGCTAGTAAATAGGTATCGGCCTCATCTTTTAGTTTGTACTTATAGGTGGTGCCTGGCTCAGTCACATCGACGTAACTGTTGTCCATGGCAATTTCAAAGTTAGACAACGGTGTGGAGCACCGAGGACAGTACAAAATAACTTTCCGCCCCTCATACACGAACCCTTTTTCATGAAGACTTTTAAATCCCCACCACACTGACTCCATAAACGTCCTGTCCATGGTTTTGTAGCTATGCTCAAAGTCAACCCATCGGCCCAGCCGCTCAATGATTTTCTCCCACTCTTTATCCAACCGTAACACTTCACTTCGACAAGCCTGGTTAAAATGAGCGATCCCTAACTCTTCTATTCCCTTTTTACCCCCCTTTATCTCTAATTTTTTCTCAATCATGTTTTCAATCGGGAGTCCATGACAATCCCACCCCCAAACACGTTCCACTCGATACCCCTTCATGGTTTGATATCGAGGAATGACATCCTTGGTGGTGGAAGCTAGTAAGTGTCCATAGTGAGGTAGACCCGTGGCAAAAGGTGGACCGTCGTAAAAGACATACGACTTTTCGGCTGGTCTGGATGAAACAGACTGCTCAAAGGTATGTTTCCGACGCCAATACTCCAGTATTTCGGTCTCAAGCTGAGGAAAATTTGGTGATTGGGAAAAGTCAGTTACTTTTGGCATATTTTCTCCACTAAAAGACCCTCTTGCATCCATCATCATATACTATTGATGAACACAAGAGGGTCTTTCCAGACGATACCACCTCTATTAAGTGAAGGTGAGTTCACTTATCTCATTCCTGCGATTACGGGCTTACCCGGCCTGGTCTAGTTTTTTCGTTCCCGAGAACTACTCATTTCTTCAGGCGCCTAATCTCGTGATAGCGAGACTATTCGGCGTGTTACTCTTGATTATATCGCACTTAGTAGGCGGCTAATAGTGCTTTTTCAAACTGCAGTAAAATCAGCTCCGCTTCAGGACGGGTAAAAGTGATCGATCCGAGATTATTCTCCAGGTTCCCCTCCTGGTCAAAGAGATAGCTGGCAGTAATTTCGGGAGTATTGGTGGCTGTTTGCAACCTAGTGCGCATGCCAATTTGCTGACCCACACTCACTTGGCCTTGTGAGCTGATCCAGACCATATCGCAGCAATCGCCACTCTCTCTAATAAAGGTGGTGAAACCATCAACCAGATGAAATATTTTCCAGTCTCCGACAGACACTCTAGACTCTCGGCTGAGAGCTTGAATCTGGGGTACAGAACTCAAACCAATGTTTTTAATTCTCTCTGGATTAAGCGTGTCGCCTCCTTATTTTTGTCTAAGAAAGGCAGGTATCTCAAATTCATCTTCAAAATTAGAATCAGTTGTTGAAGCATCATCTGTCGACTGCTGAGTCGTTGGTGGTTGTGATGTGGTAGCCTGCATTGGGTCCCCAAAAGCTTGCGAACGAACGAACGGTTGTGAAGGAGTCATATTTGCCCTTGGCTGGCTGGTTATTTGTGAGGCTGTCATGGGCTGAGTAAAGCTGCCCGGCGCTCGATCAAATCGAACCGCTACTGGCTCCTCAGACTGAGCTTGCCGGGGGGCTGGTGTGTTTCCGAGTAGTCGAGTTGATTCTCGTGAGAATGCTCCAAACATCGGTCGATTGGCTCCCGCATACCCCATCTGTCGTTCGTCAAAGCCAGTGGCGATGACACTAATTTTAATTCCTGAACCTTGATTTTCATCGATGGTAGCTCCAAAAATAATATTTGCTTCCGGAGCGGCCGCATTAGCAATAATTGCCGAGGCATCAGATACCTCGCTCATGGTCATGTCAGATCCACCAATGATGTTATATAAAATTCCTTTAGCGCCTTCAATTGAAACCTCAAGCAACGGTGAAGAAATAGCCATTCGGGCTGCGGTCGCCGCGCGATTTTCACCACTTGCTTCTCCAATACCCATTAATGCTGAACCGGAGTCCATCATAATGGTTTTAACATCGGCAAAGTCCACATTAATTAAACCAGGAACGGTAATTAGGTCTGAGATACCTTGCACACCTTGGCCTAAAACATTATCGGCTAAACGAAAAGCATCTAACAGTGTCATCTTCTTATCCACCACATCCATTAATCGTTGGTTAGGAATTACGATCAAAGTGTCCACATTATCTTTGAGAGAGGCAATGCCTTCTTCTGCAGCCTGCATTCGACGAATTCCTTCAAAAGCAAATGGCTTGGTAACCACTGCCACTGTCAAGGCACCTGATTCTTTCGCTAGTTCTGAAATGACTGGTGACGCTCCAGTTCCGGTACCGCCACCCATGCCGGCGGTAATGAACACCATGTCGGTATCAAACAATAAATCTTTGAGACGTTCTCGACTTTCCTCCGCAGCCGTACGTCCAACTTCGGGATCGGCACCAGAGCCAAGACCTTTGGTAAAGTTGCTTCCGATCTGGAGTTTGGTGTCGGCCTTAGAAGTCAGGAGCGCTTGAGCATCAGTATTTACCGCGATAAACTCCACACCCTGAATCTGATTAGAGGAGATCATCGAGTTGACCGCATTCCCGCCGCCACCACCCACGCCAATCACCTTAATCTTTGCAAATGTGTTGTTGGTTGGTTTAACGAGACCCATATAGTATCCGAATCAAATTCCTCAAAGTGTATCATTATTCTGAAATTTGCTCTATAGCTAACTTACAAAACTGGGGAAAATTTTATCACACCACTTACGGCATCACCGACTTGGCAAGCTTAGAGATATTCTCAACAATTTTTCCCAAGTTGAAACCTTTAAAAACAGAGGCCACTTGAAAGGAGGACTTCACTTGACGGGCGCCACCCTGCCTCTGACCATAATGAAGGAGACCGATACCAGTTGCAAAGGAGGGCTTTTGAATGTCATGGACAAGTCCTTCTAACTGGACCGGTTTTCCAATCCTGACCGGTAAATTTAGCACTCGCTTGGCTACTTCGACCATGCCCACCGTCTCAGCGCCGCCGCCCGTCAAAACGAGTCCTGCAGGCACCAGCCCTAGCAAATCATGTTTGTCTAGCTGCTGAGAAATCAGGCCAAAAATTTCTTTCATCCGGGGAACCATAATTCCTTCTACCAGTGTTTTTTTAGACAGGACTTCCATGCTCTCAGTCACACCAAGTGCCTCGGCGTCCAGCTCGTCAGCCTTCTTCCGACGTTTATTTAGATCTTCTTTTGATTCTCCTGGGAATGGCATGACTGGTTTGTGTTCCTCACTTGAGAGAGCAATCTTTATTTTCTCAGCACTATCTAAGCTAACGCGACAGCCTAAGGCTATATCTTGGGTGATGTGGCGTGCGCCAATCGGAATTGTTGCGGAAAAAGTCAGCGAGCCTTCAACAAAAGCGCAGAGTGACGTGCTTCCCGCACCAATATCAACTTCCACCACCCCCAACTCTTTTTCTGTCTCTGACAGCACCACATCAGCAGCTGCCAGTCCGGAAAACACAAAACCATCAATGGCCAAGCCCAGATCATGCATACACTTCTCAAAGTTTCTCATGGCAGTGGACATGCCGGTAATCATATGCGCTTCGGCTTCGAGTCTCACCCCTGTCATACCCACGGGATCTTTAATCCCTTCTTGGGAATCTACTTTAAAGTCTCGGGGAATCACGTGAATTATTTCTCGATCAGCAGGCAGAGAGACTGCGCGAGCAGCTTCAATAACTCTCTCGACGTCTTCATGGTTGATTTCTTGTGATGGCGATGAGACTGCCACCACGCCTTTGGAGTTTAGGGAAGCGATGTGTGTCCCAGCAAATGAAACAAAAGCACTTTTAACATCAAAGCCCGCCATTCTTTCAGCTCCGTCTAGGCTTTCAGTCATGGTTTCCATAACCTGTTCTAAATTGATGATGGTGCTCTTACGTACGCCACGCGCCGGAACTGCAGACACTCCGACCACCTGCAAAGCTCCGCCATCTTCAGGCACAGCAGCGATCAAAGTCACACATTTGTCTGTTCCCAGATCAATAGCAGTAATTACTGAAGTTCTTGGCATCGTTGAGTCACCTTTAGCATAGCAAACTAGATTGAGTTCTGTCGAGGGATGGTTCTCGCTGTTCGCAACACCGGTAAAGCAAATCGGGCATCGATCTCTTGCGTCTCACCTAGCTTATCAGGATCTAACCCTTTTAACACTATGGAAAGTCTTTCGGCTTCAAGCTGAGGTTGCTCCCGGCTGATAACGCCGACTTGTGTTTCATTCAGTTCCACTGCCAGCGTGGTTTCAGAAATAATGTCTACCAGCTGAAACTCCACCTGATTATTTTGAAGTACTGTCGTCACTGCCATTATCCATGAGTGCAGCCACGGCTCCACAACATCACTTGAATCTGAGAATGTGCCGACCCTTGCCAAGGGCAGTATGAGTTGTTGATCACTGCTAATCCGGTTTCCAGCTGCATCGATTAAACGTAACTCGCCGGTATCACGTGCCTGAATGTAGTAGGCTGGGGCGATTACTTCCAAGTTAATCAGCATTTCTCCAGGAAACCTCCGCTGAATGTGGCTCAGCTTATAGGAGGGAAAGGCTGACAGACGCTCTAAGACCTCAGAGTCAGCATCACTTAAAAACAACTTTTTTCCTTCTAACTGTGAGAGAACAACTTGAATGTTCTCAGGACAATCGGAAGCTGGCAGCTGACAAGTAACCGTACGCACGGGCAACTGAAGAAGTAGGATTAATCCCACCAATAAAAGGAGAATGATACCCCACCTAGACAAGAGAGTGAGCAGATGAGTCATGTAATTACTTAGTGACAGCGGAAACTACTTCATACAACTGTTCCGCGCCATCAAGTCGAATTTGCAACTCTTTCAGCTTCAGTCGCATTGAACGGCCTATTTTTTGGACTTTGCTCGTCTGCTCGATCATGCTGACAGGACTAAGATCTTTTTGCTGTAGGATTACTGCTCCACCTGCCTCTGAGAGGTACTTGGCATTGAGGTGTTGCTCATCATGATGGGCAAATGGCAACGGGACTAACACTGATGGAACCCTTAATGCTGCCAGTTCCTGCACCGTATTTGCTCCCGACCGAGCAACCACCACATTCGCATGCTTATAAATCCAAGATAACTCTTCTTCGCTGATCCATTCCTTGACAATATAATCGGCTTGAAGAGTGTTCGGCAGCCGACTACGAGCATGCAGTAGGTAGGTCATATAATTACGTTTATCTGTGGCGGCACCACACTGGTGAATCACAAACCACTGTTTAACCAACTGCCTGAGTGCCTGCTGAACAATTGTGTTAATAATCTCTGAACCCTGGTTACCACCCGTGATATATAGGACTGGCTTATCTGGCATGGTGAGTATCCATGGGGGTTTTGGGCTGGATTTGAAGAGCGCTTTTCTCAAAGGATTTCCGGTGACCACAACTTTATTTTTGGGAAGAGGCAGAGTACTTGATTCATAGGTGACCGCCACTTTTTTAGCTAACTTCATAATCAATTTCGTTGCCTCGCCCACAGTTCTGGTTTGTTCGTGCGTAACGATGGGAACTCTCAAACAAAAACTTGCTAAAGCTATCGGCACCGCTACATAGCTGCCAAAAGAGAGATACACATCCGGTTTTTCTTGCAAAATAATTCTAATGGCACTGAGCACAGAGATAGTCAATAAAAATGGATACAATATTTTATCCACTATCGAAAAAGGATTTGCCCTCGGTGCGACAAAGGAAATAAACCTGACGTGCTTCTTAGTGACCTCTTGTTTTTCCTGCGACAGTTGTTTGTTGGTGTCCTGACTGTAGACTCTTCCGACAAACACGACTTCATCGGTAGTATGGTGAGTTTGTACCAGATCAATAAACGCTAAAGCCGGAGTTAAGTGTCCTCCAGAGACCAGAATTTTCATGATCGCCTTGATGTATGTAGCAGTAGACCAGAAGCAAAGAGTATCATGATCAAAGAGGATCCTCCATAGGAGAAAAACGGGAGCGGCACTCCAGTTAAAGGCACCAAAGCCACCACCGCAGCAATATTCAAAATCAGCTGCGCACCCACCCATATAAGTACCCCCATACCCATCAGTTGGGTAAAGGTATCTTGAGAGGTGTGAGTTACTAGTTGATACCCTGACCAAAAGTACAACCCAAACATCGATAAAATTACTACGCCTCCCACAAATCCTACTTCTTCGGCGACAATCGCAAATATCGAGTCAGTACTTGCTTCAGGAATGTATGAATACTTTTGATTTGAGTTTCCTATACCCTGGCCAAAAACGCCGCCTCTACCCAAAGCCAAGGTAATTTGTCGGATGTGAAAACTTGATCCCAGAGGATCTAGCTCAGGATTAATGAACGTCATGACCCGTTCTCGCCGATAATCTGACATCATTATAAAGAAACTGAGAAGTACAATCGTGACAGAAGCAACACCCAGAAGGGCTCCAATTTTCCCACCCGCTACAAAGTACATCCCAAAAGCTATGGCTGTTAGCAGCATCGCCGAACCCAAATCTGGTTGCAGCAGTACCAAGCCAACAGGTAGAGCTGTCAGAACTAAAAACGGCAGCAGACGCTGATGATGCGTCATCCAAGATGCAAAAAAAATGGTTACGGCAAACTTAACAAACTCTATAGGTTGAATCACCAATCCCCCAAAGAATAACCACCGATGTGCCCCATTTATTTCTCGGCCTATACCCGTCATGAAAACCAAAGATAGTAAAACTATGCCCAAGCCATAGAAAAGCGGTGCCAAGGCTTGCCAAAACTTACTTGGCATAAAATACCCTATGCTCAGAGCAATACTGCCTAAGAATAAGTGGAGTGCTTGTGCTCTTACAAAGTGATACTGATCATTGAAGGTAGTAAATGCTTCTGCAACTGAGGCCTCAAATACAAACAGCAACCCAACCAGTGACAAGATAATCGTCATCAATAACAAACTTTTTTCTGGAGTGAAAAAAGCTTTATAGGCAGCGGTTAAATTACGGCGAGCCATACTCCAAACAATGTCAACAAAATTTGCAACAACCAAGCACGTTGAACAATTTTAGGTTCCTCCCAACCATGGTGTTGTAAATACAAGTGAAATGGCGCTACTCGAAAAGCTTTGCGTTTAAAAAGCCGCTTTGACAACAATTGAACCAGGGAGGTTGAAATTTCAAACACAAAAATAAAACCAATTATCCCCAAGGCTATACCTTTGCCCAGCAGCAAACCTACTACTGCTAAAGTCGCGCCAAAGGCCAAAGCCCCAACATCTCCCATAAACATTCTGGCGGGATAGACGTTAAAGTACAAAAATGAAATTAAGGCCCCAATCCAAAGCGCTAAAAACATAGATAATGGAACATCTAGGATTGAGGCGGATAAAAACCACAAACCAAAAAGTGAAATCATCAAAATGCCAGACGCGAGTCCATCTAAACCGTCGGTAATATTAACTGCATTGGTGAATGACAAGATGACAAACGCAGCAAATGGAATGTAAAAGATACCCAGCTGGAAGGTGCCAATAAACGGAATGTGTAAAAAGGATATTCCCAGGTTGAAGTACAGCATACTGGCGACAACTAGAGACAAAAATAATTGTAAAAGTAACTTGTGCTTGAGCCTTAATCCGAAAAATCCCGCTTTCTCAAACTGAAAGAACTTTTTGACATCATCGTAAAGCCCCAAGATACCAAATGATAAAAAAGTGAAAAAGATGACGTTCACTTCTGCCTGATGATCTGCATAGACACTGGTAATCGTAATCCCAAAAAATCTCAACAAGGGATACACCAGAGCAAAAAGCAGTGACACTGATAAGATCACCAGTAATCCCCCGCCAACCGGCACACCTGCTTTATGACCATGAAAGGAGTCAAAAATGGGCGTCAATTTACCAAATGCATCACGGGTGGTTTGTTTGACTCGTTGAAACTTCAAAGCGTAAAGGGTGTTTATAAAAGGAACAATAAAAATACTGGTGACGATAAACGAAAAGATCAGTAAACCCAACATTAACGGTAAAGAACCCATACATTCCTATCTTCTAAAGACGTTTAATATCAGCACCCATGACACTCAGTTGAGCATCTAATTGTTCATAGCCCCGATCAATGTGATTATCAGGATCATGGAGGATTGTCCTACCATGGGCAGCCACACCAGCAATCATCAAGGTAGCGCCGTGACGAATATCTTTTACCTCAAACTCTCCACCCTGAAGAACTGTCGGACCCGTCACCCGAGCTGCATGATTCTCATCACCTGATGCATCACTTAGATTAAAATTGTAGACTTCATCTGGGTTATGAACAACCGGGTTAAATAACTCAATCATGGCCCCCATTTTTTTAAGTGATTCTACATAACTGAAGCGTTTCTCTAGAACCGTCTCGTGTACATGGCTGACGCCTTGGGCTTGCGTCATCAATGTCACCCATAATGGCTGCCAGTCAGTTTTGAAACCAGGAAACCAACCAGTGGTAACATCAGTGGCTCGCAACTGCTGCTTATAGTAAAAACGGATCCCATAGCTGCCAATCTCATAACCAGCGCCCACCGCGTCCAGCTTATCCAAGAATGACTGTAAGTCTCGTTGTCGGGCACTCTCTACAATTACGTCACCTTTGGAAGCCAAAGCTGCACAAGCAAAAGAAACTACCTGGTTTTGATCAGGCATTATTTTATAAATTGCACCATGGAGCTTATCAACTCCCTCAATCTGAATACATCGCTTGGGCAGACGCTTGATTTGAGCACCCATTAGATTTAAGTAACTAATTAAGTCATCAACTTCTGTTTCTTCAGCTGCATTTTCAAGAACCGTAGTCCCCCGAGCTTTCACTGCTGCCATAATCATGGTTTCAGTCCCCGTATGTGTGTTTTTAGCAAAACGGTACCTAGTTCCTTGTAGCTGAGTCGAGGTCACCACGATTTGATTTCCCTGAACAGATACCTCTGCTCCCAAAGCCTGAAGCCCCTCAAAGTGTCGTTCTAATGGTCGCTTACCAATCTTATCTCCTCCCGGAAAGGGGACAACTGCCCGCCCACATTTAGCTAAGAGAACCGGAATGAATAAGGTAGGCGCACGGGTGGCATCACCATGAGCGGGATCAATTTCCGTCTTAGCCAGATTGGTCGGATCTATAAGATAGGTTCGGTCGCCAACATTATGTGCGTCAGCGCCTAAATTAGTGATCAGCTTCGCCACTAAACCGACATCGCTAATATGACTGAAGTTAAGAATTCTTGAAGGCGATTCAGCCAGTAAGGCGGCAATCATCAGTTTGTAAGAGGCATTTTTCGCTCCTCCCACCCGAACTGATCCATAGAGAGGTGTGCCGCCAGTGATGTGAAAGATACTCATAAGTAAAAGACTTCCTCGCGTAATTCTACCTTAAATTGATGAGCAACGGTGGTTTTAACTTTTTCGACCAGGGCTGCCACATCGTTGGCAGATCCTTGACCAAGATTGATGAAAAAGGCTGCGTGTTTTTCACTGATTTGAATGTCTCCCACCCTGGCTCCTTTTAGACCGGCCTGCTCAATTAAGAAGCCAGCTGGCAAGTGAGATCGCTCAGCAAACTGGGGAAAGAGAGCCTTAAGGTGAGCAGTGTTTGGGGTATTTTGAAAAGTACAGCCTGAGCTAGGCATACCCAGGGGCTGAGTTTGGGCTCGGTAGACAGTTGCCTCACGAATTAGTTCTTTTGAGGTGATCCTATCTCCCGTTGCTAACAGGAACTCGACCGCAACTATAACCTCTTTTGTTCGGTGAAATCGGGAAGAATCGTACCCGAATTCACACTTCGCTTGACTCAGCCACATCAACTCGCCCTCGGCGGTTATCACCTGCACTCGGTGTATATGTTGCCCGATTAAATCCGCTAAGTAATGGGCATTATTATATATCGCCCCACCTAAGGTGCCAGGAACACCTAAAAAATACTCTAACCCACTAAAACCATGCTCTACCACTTGCGATACTAACAAGGAAGTTTTAAATCCAGCGCCTGCCCGCACAACTCTTTTCTGCTCAATAATTTGATCCGTGATCTCTAACTGATGATTAGTCAAATGGAGAACTAAGCCTGAAATACCCTCATCAGCAATGACGACATTGCTGGCACCACCAAGTATCGTCAACGGCAGAGTGTGGTTTGCACAGTACTTAACCACCGCCACAACCTGGTCGATGTCTTCGAGCTCTAGAAATAACTCAGCGGGACCACCAATTTTAAAGTACGTTAAGGGCGCTAACATCAAGTTTTGCTTGAAGGCAAACTGAGGAAATTCTGTCTGTAAAAGCTCCAGATTCGACGTCATGACTCGATTGTAGCATCAATTGAGATCAGGGGATGCAGCTCATAAATATCACCTGCGCCTAGCGTTAAACAAACGTCACCGGGTTTCAGGTGAGCCGACAGGTACGTCGCGGCCGACTCAATAGTTTCTAGATTTTTAACCAGTTTTAGAGGAAATTGAGCTGCAATCGCTCGGGATAGATGCTCAGAGCTAATACTATCATCGACACTTTCCCGAGCCGAGGCAAAAATATCGAGCAGCAACACTTCGTCAGCTTTATCAAAGGCCAAGACAAACTGATCAAACAGCGCCTTCGTTCGAGAGTACGTATGTGGCTGAAATACCACTACCATTTTTTTGTGTGGATACCACTCTTTGAAGGCATTAATCACTTGGCGAACCTCATCTGGATGATGAGCATAGTCGTCGTAGAAAGTAACTCCCTGTTTTTCAGCTATCAGCTGAGAACGTCTCCAAGTTGAACGAAAACGTCCTAAACTAGCTACCGCTACTTGAGCCGGTACACCTACTGCTACTGCTGCCCCGACTGCAGCTAAAGCATTCATAACATTAAATTTTCCCGGAATACTGAGCTCCAGCTGGTAGCTCTTTTGTTGGTATGAAAAGCTCGATCGAGTGTTCCTGGGTTGGGGGTTAAAGGTAGTTAATACTATATCTGCATCAGAGTTCTCACCATAAGAAAGCAACTTGAGTGGCTGATTAGATGCAACTGCTTGCGCCAAATTCAGTAACACCGAGTCATCAGCATTAATCAGCAAGGTCCCCTGTTCTTGGATTTGAGAGAAGAAGGTTTTAAAAACAGCTTGGGTGTGATCAAAATTTTCATATACATCGGGGTGATCAAATTGGAGATTGGTACAGACTGTGATGGCTGGTCTAAGGTATGAAAAACGAGGTGTGATTGGCTCATTTCTTTGAACCGCCCCAGGATCTGTCACGTACTCATCAGCCTCAGCCACAAAGTAGTGGCTTTCAGCACTCCACTGCCCAGTTTTATCAAGATTGATGATATTTCCTACCCCAATTGAGAAGGAAGGGTTGACTCCTGTATCTTCTAAAATCCAAGCGATCATTGCCGATGTAGTCGATTTACCTCCCACCCCGCAGACTGCAATTCCTTGCTTTTGATTAAACAATAGACCAAGGGCTTCGGCATGAGAAAAGACAGGCATGCTTCGTGCTTGAGCTTGTAAGACTTGTGGATTCTGGGGTCCGCCGTGGGCGGCAGTGTAAATGACACACTCAACTTCTGAAGGCACAGGGCCGTCAAAACCAAGATCAACTTGAATAGCTCGTTTATTTAGTAAAAAAGTCGTCACAAACTCCCCGGGTACATCAGAGCCTGAGACTTCCTTACCCGCATCCAAGAGACATTGGGCGAGACTGGTCATGGCGACACCCTTGATGCCCACTAAGTAGAAGCGTGTGAAAGAAAGTAATGACATTAGGGGGCTCTCCCTGAGATTATAACAAGGGTTGCAGTACATCTATCATTTTTTTGCTATCGTGACGAAGCAGCGATCGATGGGCGGTATCATAGGCAGCCTTGGCGGACCGGGTGTTACTCAGTATAGATTGACGTAAAACTCGTGGATCCTCGCCTAAGTCGTCTACCACTGGGTACTCATTTTCTTGAGCATAGATAGCTAGAGTTTCCGGGGAAATCGGCTCAGTATTGACGACAATCATATCTACGGAACGACCAAGGGTTTTTTCGATGCCTTTGACGTGTGCCGCTGCGCCCATATCATGAGTTTGAGTTAATCTGGTCATCAAGTTCAAAATGTACATAATTTTGCCATTTGTTTCAGCAAAAGCATCTGTAATTCCGTCTGGAACTAAGACTGCCATCAGGCTCGCGTAGTAATCACCCGGCCCAATAATTATCAGATCTGCTGCCTGTATTGCTTGTTTGGCTAACGGGTTGAGGACCGCTGGCGGCACCAACTCTACATTTTTAATTTTAATGGGATCAAGCTCTGTGCTGTCTGAAGTCTGATCTGCATCAAGAATATGCTCACCAACTGCGGAAGAGCCGTCATCGTAGTTAATTTTTAGGTTTACGTTTTGGCCGGTGACTGGAATAACACTGCCCTCCAACCGAAAGACTCGCTCCGCAATCTCCAAGGCTTTACTGGTATCTCCCGTCATATCTTGAAGTGCTGTTAAAATCAAGTTGCCTAAGTTGTGCCCACGTAAACCTTCACCCTTGCTGAATCGATAGAGAAGTAGCTTTTGAATCCAGTTCTCTCCCGCATTCTCAGCCAGGGCTGCCAAGGACTGACGTAGATCTCCGACTGGAGGGAAACCAAATTCATCACGAATTCGACCGGTAGAGCCACCAGAGTCTGAGACCGCTACGATCGAACAAATCTCAACATTTAGTTGTTTTAGTGCCGAGATCACTGGAAAAATTCCCGTGCCTCCACCCATGACCACCACTTTTTTCGATTGATTTACCATACAAGAGATAATGCCATATTTTGAAGTAATCGCAACGCCCAAACCCTTACTTTAGTGCCTCTGCCACTGCCGCCCGATCACTCCAAGGCAGTTCTTCAATCCCGTAACACATAGTGGTTTCATGGCCTTTCCCAAAGATGCCAATGACATCCCCTTTTTCTGCGTGTTTGATCGCAAAAGTAATCGCAGCTTGTCGATCAGCAATTGATAGGATCTTGTTATGACCAGTGGTTAGCTGTTCTTTCATCTCTCTGATAATAGCCCAAATGTCCTCGCTGCGAGGATCCTCGGCGGTTAAAACCACTCTGTCTGCTAAATCAACGGCAATGGCGGTCATGATAGGACGCTTGAGGGTGTCACGTTGGCTGGCACAACCAAAAATTGCGATAAGTCTGCCGGACAACTTCTGTTCCTTCATGTGTTGTCGCAGTGCGACTAAGGCCCCTTGCAAGGCTTGGGGCGTATGAGCAAAATCTATAACCACCGAAAAGTTGCGATGAGTGTCAATCCACTGCATCCTGCCCTCAATTCCCGGAAATGACTCAATGCCCTCTGCCACGACACTTTGATTTACCCCCAGCTGTTCCATAATGGTGGCAGCTAGTCGTGTATTCATTCGGTTATACTCCTCACCAAACCGTTTTTTCATAGCGCGCTGGATAGAAGCTGGTAAAGCTTTTTCTTGACTATATTCAATGATATTGGCACCTCGGAGGCGCTTTCTAACCCGGTTAAATGATGAGTCATCTGCATTCAAAATCACGGTGTCAGCTTGCTTAAAAAGCAAGACTTTAGCATCCACATAGTTTTCGTAATTTAAGTGATAATCCAGGTGCTCTTGAGCAATGTTCGTTAAGCCAGCGATCAAGGGCTTAATTCCCCATGTTCGATACTGGTAAATCCCGTGGGAGGTAGCTTCAAGCACTAAGTATTCATAGCCCTCGGTAACCATGCGTCTCATTAAAGCCTGAATTTGACTCGGCTGAGGAGCCGTTACATGAAAACCAGTGTCAAGCTGTTCGTCACCAAGATATGCCGCCACTGTTGAGATTAAACCCACTTTTTTGCCCGCGTGTTTTAAGAGGTGATATGTGAGGGTGCTGGAAGTAGTTTTGCCATCAGTACCAGTGACTGCAATGATTTTTAAATCTTTTGCGGGAAAACCATAGCGAAACTGACTGACCAAGCCATTGAGCAAACCAGTCTTAAAGAAGTGATAAGGCCGCTTAATTCGATATGCCAACTTTTTCAACATTGTCTAATTATATGCCATTATTTGTCAGCTGGTATCTGCAGTAACAGAAATAACTTATCTGCTATCTGGTACCATAGAGGCGCTGCCGTCTCAGCAGCCCAAGGAGAAGTACTAGGCTCGACAAGTTTTACCATCATGATAAATCGGGGATTGTCGGGAGGTGAAAAACCTACAAAGCTGGCAATGGTTTTGTCTGCCAAGTACTCCCCACTATCAGCAATTTGGGAGGTGCCAGTTTTGGCAGCCACAATGTGGTTTCGAGACGTGGTCCACTTGGCTTCACCATTTTCAGCTGCATACACCATCATTTTAGTCACAGCTTCAGCGCTTTGCGCAGAGATAACCTGGGATATTTCCTGTGGCTCAACCAGGAGTTCTTCATTATTCGCCCGGTCAATAACCTTCTCAATCACTGTCGGCCGCATCATTCGGCCTTTATTTGCTATCGCCGCAATGCTTTTAACCATCTGTAGACTGGTAGCGCTCACCCCTTGACCAAAAGAGATGGTAGCTAGCTCAACTGGACCCCAGCGAGTGGGAAACGGGGGGGAGGTATCTTCTTGCAGCTCTATGCCCGTCTTTTGACCAATCTGAAATCTTTGCAAGTACTCTTCAAATTTTTCCGCACCGAGCTGCTCTGCCACATAAATCATGGCAGTGTTATCTGATTTAGCAATCGCGTCAGTCATAGTAATATTTGGGTTGTACTCACTGTTCCAGGTTTTCAGTTGATACTTCCCTATCTGACGAGGTCCAGCACATACCGGACACTGAGTGTCGGGGGTGATAACACCAGAGTCAATTCCTGCCGCTACCGTCAGAGTTTTAAAGGTTGAGCCAGGTTCATACCCAGCAGATACAGACGGGTTTTTGTATAGCTCAGCCTCATACGCCGAAAAATCTGCTTGATCATACTTTGGAAAATCAGCCATGGCTAAAATTTTCCCTGTAGCTGGCTCCATAATAATGACTTCCCCACTTTTCGCTCCATATCTTTCTACACCTCTCTGTAAAATACTCTCGGCAGCATTTTGGATGTCACGACGAACAGTCAGCACCACATCTCTGCCGTCTTTAGTAGAGTTATCGAAATCTACCATCCCGAGTAACCGACGCCCAAAAGCGTCCCGCTGAGAAACTGATTGTTCCTGTCGACCTTTGAGTTCATTTTCTAGGGCACCTTCCACACCAAAGTACCCAATCTCTTGTCCTTGCTCATCTCGGCCGACAAAGCCAGTGAGGTGAGCAGCCATCGACGCCTCTGGATAGGATCGTTGAAAGTATGGCTCGAAGCCAAGACCCCCGATTGTCAGACTTGAGATCGACTGCTTTCCTAGTTCAGAGAGTGGCTGAAATAAACCAATCCACTTAGCTTCTGGCCGTTGCAAACGGGTACTCAAATTTAACTCTAAATTGGCAGTAATTTCCTCTCTGCGAGCTGTTTCAGTGGCTAAGCGGTAATCTGATAATTCTGAAAGGAGCGTTGGAGTTACCTGTTTGACCAAGGACTCGGCTGAAACCTCTAGTAAAGGCGGTTCCACAAATAATCGGTACACTTGGTCATTACTGACTAATGGATAGCCATCTGCGGTAAAAATCGAGCCGCGAGTCCCTTGAGTCTTGGTTACTTGTTGATATTGAGCCGTGGCAGCGGCTTGTAAGTGTGAACGTTGTATCACTTGCCAATAAAACAATCGGATACTAACTGCCCCCATCAAGCAGTAAATCATAATCAGCACAGTCTTCAGCCTGCTGGGAGATAAAGATGAGTTGGAAGTAGCTCGGGAAAAGTGATCTGAGGTCATCGTAACGCAACTGCTGAGGTGTTACTCACTTTAACCACCTGCGCAATTGGCTGAAACTGAGTATAGTCTGCAGCTTGCTGAATCGACAATAAGGAAGATGTTTGATTTAACTGTTGTTGAAGTACTTGTCGTTGGTGAGTAAAACTGGCTTTTTGTTGTTCTAGCTGGGCCACTCGTTGACCATAGCTAACCACTAAGCTGCCTTGAAAGACCGTATACAAAACCTGGGCACCTAGAAGCAAAGCCCCAATGACGTAATACGTGGTAATTAATTTACTTGCTTGCATACTCAAAAATCCTCATCTTCGCGCTACGTGAGCGGGGGTTGGTCTCGATTTCGGTTAAACTTGGCACAATCACGCTCTTGTTAACTCGATGTCCTCGACCTTGTTTCTCCCACTCTATTAATTGATGTTTAACAATTCGATCTTCTCCTTCATGAAAAGCAATACTTACTAACCGGTTACCTGGAACAGCGACTACTTTGACCTGTGCTAAAAGCGACTGAATGCTGTCTAACTCTTGATTGACCGCGATTCTGAGCGCTTGAAATATCTTAGTCGCGGGATGGAGTTTGCTACCACGTTCTCTCTTGACGTTTGAAATCAAGCCTGCCAACTCTCTACCAGTGAAAGTTGCTGGAGCTGACTGTTGAGCTTGCCATTTCTTAATGGCTCTGGCCACATTTCTGGCCTCGTGTTCTCCGCCGTACTCCTGAAAGAGTTCTCGTAACTGATTCTCGGGCAGTACATTCAGTAAGTCATTTGCGGTAACCCCAAGCCGTTGATCCATTCTCATATCCAGTACTTGATCACTATCAAAACTAAAACCTCTCTCCGCTGATAATAATTGATCACTTGATGTTCCAAAATCAAATAAAAATCCTTTTAAACTATCCAGTGAAATCTTGGGATGGGCAGTAATCACTTGCCTCAGGTGATCAAAGTTTTCGCGAACGATTACTAAATTGCCCTCTTTAATTTCTTGAGCAAATGCTGTCTGTCCGTATGAGATAGCTTCTTGGTCAATGTCAAAAGCCAACACACGACCTTGTTTTTTCAAGATAGCTGCAGTGTGACCCCCTCGGCCAAAGGTGCCATCAACATACCAGCCTTCTGGTTGAACATTTAAGGCCTCAATGGCTTCTGATAGCAGGACCGGTTGATGAAGTTTTTGATTAAGCACGGATTTTAGGTTCTTGAGCAATTGATTCAGCCAGAATTTCTCCTCGAGTTTCGACATCGGATATGTACGTGTGGTAAGACGTTCGATCCCAGATTTCAATCCAGTTATAACTCCCCACAATTACGACATCTTTTGTCAAAGCCGCAAACTCAATCAAGTACTCGGGCAGTTGTACTCGACCATTTTTATCGGTAGTTATTTGATGAGCTTCATTGGTCATTAACCGAATGAAGTCTCGATTGCTTTTCGATGTGAAGGTGCGCTCTGCGAGCTCCCGGATCTGTGTTTCAAACTGTTCAAGTTGAAAAACAAATAATCCACCATCTAAACCTCTTGTCACAATCCAGTTTGTTTCTTGTTCCCTAAATACTTTAGGCAGCGATACCCGTCCATGCTCTTCTAATGTATGATAGTATCGCCCAATAAACATTTACTATAAGTTGATTTACCATAATTTGCCAATCAACAATCATAAGTATTACACGCCAAGTACTCGCTGTAAATACCCATAAAACACGAAACAATACTCTAAGGTTATGGGATATAAAAAGGCCCCGCTTTACAGCAGGGCCTTATAAAAAAAGAGTGATGCCTATTTATCTGACTGCAATGTAGAGCTCCATCAGCTCCACAGTGGCGGTCACGGCTTTACCGTCGGTGGTAGCTGCAAACTCTTCCCAGTTCGAGCCATTCCAGCCCATGATGCTGGTTGCCCCGTCTTCAGTCGCTCTAATAGTTAACTCACCACTTCCCTTGAGTGGACTGGCACTGGTTAGCGAATAAGGGTCAGATACGGGCGCTCCGGTTAAGCCTTCGGGATATCCAGCGTTGTTAAACACAATCAAAAATCGATTGGTTCTTAAATCTGGTGACTCCAACTGGAACTTCGCGTCTCTGGAAGCAACGGTGGTTTCCTTTGCCTGGTTATCAAAGTAACGCCAATCAGACTGCAGTGCATAGCTACTGTCTCCGGAGAAGCGGGTTAACAAGGTTCCCCCTTTGACGTCTTCATGGTACGTACAGGCGCCACCGGCACTACAACTTCCCAGGAGGATAGTGGCTTCGGCAGGCAGTGAAGGCAGCTCAATAGCGCCAAAAGCTCCCTGAAGCAGGGTGCCTGCCTGGTATTCAAGTTCATACTCCACTGAAGTCGCAGGCAGCTTGAGGGAAATAACGCGCAGAGTTAGGTTTCGAAGATCCTTGGGGATTATCTGGAGATAAGGGCTATCGCCAACTGGAACTTGGTTTACTGGTTCAGCAATCTTTTTTTTCTGTTGCTGTTGATCAGTTGTTTCAGATGTTGAGCCCCTCATGTTGGTAAAGGCCAAAATCCCCCCGACCACGGCCACCAACAAAACCACCGCAACAGCTATCCCCACCTTTTTATTCTGCATAGTAATCCTTTATCTAACTTCAGTTTAACACGGGTCGGAAATACTCCTCAAGCTGATCAATTTCAACTCGAACCTGCTCAGCAGTGTCCCGGTATCTAACAGTCACTGTTTGATCTTCGAGCGTCTGAAAATCAATGGTGACACAGAAAGGGGTTCCGATCTCGTCTTGATAGAGATAACGCTTGCCAATGTTCCCTCGATCATCCCAAACCGTGTGATAGCTCTGAGCGAGAGCGGCAAACAAGGACTGGGCTTTCTCAACCAGTTCGGGTTTGTTTTTCAGCAATGGAAACACTGCTATTTTATAGGGAGCAATCTTGGGTGACAGTCGCAGTACGGTGCGCTGACGATCCTGATCGTACCAGTAGGCATCATTGAGAATCATCAGGAATAGCCGGTTAATACCCACGGCAGGTTCAATCACATGGGGAATGAATTTGGCTCCGGTTTGGGGATCGGTGTACTCCAAACTCTGACCAGACAAATTTTGGTGCTGTTTCAAGTCATAGTCTGTCCGATAAGCCACACCCCATAACTCTTTCCACCCAAATGAGTACTTATACTCTAAATCATAGGTATCGAGACTGTAGTGACTACGTTCCTTATCAGTGTGCTGTCGCCAACGTAAGTTTTCTGCCTTGACGCCCAATGTTTCAGTCACATACGACCACATCGCCTGCTTCCATGCCTCCATCAGCTCTTGCCAGTTGCTCGTGTTTGGGTTAAAGAAGTACTCGATCTCTGCTTGTTCAAATTCAAGTGTCCTGAACACAAACTGACCGGTGGTAATCTCATTGCGGAAACTCTTCCCAATATTTCCGACTCCAAAAGGTAACTGGACGCGAGTCGAGTCTAAGATTTGCTTAAAGTTAGTAAAAATACCTTGAGCTGTTTCACCTCGGAGATAGACCGCTGATTTCTCCCCAGCAACGACTCCAATGGAAGTTTCAAATAGTAAGTTAAAGCTTTTTGGAGGCGTTAGTTCATTGCCATCAGGACTTAACAAATGATGTTCAGCAATAAACGCCGCCATGTCCTCCAACTTCATGTTTTCGACCTGTATCTGACTATACTCAACATTTTTAGGCTTGGCTAACCATGCCTCAATCAAGTGATCAGCTCGATATCGCTTTTGGGTGACCTTATCTTCTACTAAGGGGTCAGCAAATGAAGCCACGTGACCTGAGGCTACCCAGGTTTGGGGATGCAGCATAATCTGAGTGTCCAAACCAACCATGTCGGATCGTCGATGGATAAACTCTTTCCACCAAGTATCTCTGATATTCCGGAGCAGTTCTGTTCCCAATGGACCATAGTCATATGAGTTAGCTAGTCCACCATAAATTTGTGAGGTGGGATAGACAAAACCGCGTCGCTTAGCCAAGGCTGCAACGTCTTCTAAAGTGGGTGTGGATGTGGGTTCCATACATCCTTTCTTTGCTTGGAGGCGGTGGCGGTTGCCATAAAAAAAGCCGTCCTTACCAAGTATATAGTAAATACTTCGTAGGGACGACTCTCTAACAAGGCGTTACGTACGCCTGAGAACCGTGGTTCCACCCTGGTTGAGGTAACATGATATCCAGTTGTTACATCCGCTTTTTAATGAGCTCCCGGTTGCCAAGCCGATCATTGCTCAAGTTCTATTATATATCATACCTTCAAGTACTCCCAACTTCTCATCGGCTTATCAGCTAAAACGGAGACATAGTCGAGTAAAGACGCATACGTAGTTTCCTGAGGCGGCTGGTAACCCATATCAATTATTAACTGTTCTAACCATATTTTCACTTTGCCTGTGGTTGGGGCCGCCCCAACTATTTCGCAGCGTATCTTCAAGACATCATCAAACAAGTTTTCCTCCATCTGCTCTTCCACAAATAAAGCATCGACAATCTCTAAGAGTTGCACCAATTGACGGATTTTGGGCATCTGCGAGTGAATTTGGGCGCAGTCACTCACCAAAGTGGCTTGGGTCAAGATGGGCATACCATGTGTATTAATCAACAAACACTTGACATGATTTCCTGGCTCAAGGTAGGCGCGCTTACTTGACGTTAGCTTACGGACTCCTTTAGCAATGCACACGATTTTGCCTTTTTCACGACTCAGCAACGTGACTACCCGGTCTGATTCACCAACACTGGTGCGTTTTAAGACCACGGCTTCGCTAGAAAATGACTTGGAGCTAAAACTCATAACAACCAGTATAAACTACTGCCCAGGCCCTGTTAGAATCAGAGTTTTGTAAAAATTAGAAAGCCACCTCGAAGGTTGTGTCTTTATCCACGAGCACTTCTTCCTGACTACCGTTAACGTCAAACAGCGTTTTAAAGGCATCAATTCCACCTTGTTTCCACAACTTGACGCGATACATCTCAGTGTCCGCGTACGGAACTGTATAGGTCACTTTAACCTTGGCTTGGCTGTTAGGCTGGAGGATAAAGAATCCATCGACAACGCTAAAACCATTTTCCTCATACTCCTGAGGCTCTTCAGTAAATCCCTGAGCTGAAGTTAGTTTAGCCCCTGCTGGAAGATATAAGCGGGACCAGTCTTTCAGAGTAGAGTTTAAACACAGTAAGCCCGCTTCCAAATTACAGTTATCACCGCGACGATCATTCTTATAGGTAATCTCTACCGTCTTGGTAATTTGACCATTCTCTGGAGCTGACACCACTTGGGTGACGTCATAGCTGGTATAGAGATTAGATTTGGCTCCACCTAGGTTGGCATCAACAATTGCTAAGAAGTCGCTGTTTTCCACTGGTAGCATTAAACCGGCAGCGTTGATGGTTTGAGCAGCTTGTTGAGCTGATTCATCAAAGAAGTACATTTGAGTATGGCGACTAGCAATACTCGAGAGACCAGCTTCAAACAAAAGTGGCCACTGCTGTTTAGGTGCAGTGTAGGCCTTAGTCAAGATCGCTCGCATCATCGGACCGAGGATTCCTTTGCGGTCATTTCTTAAGTAAGGTGTGGGCCGAGTGATGATTTCTGATAAGGCGTGGACTACCTGAGGGCAGTCGCAACTCGGGTCAATTTCCGCACTAAAAGTGCCGTACCCAGGTACTTCTACCGGACCAAGTACCTTCAGTAAGTCGGTGAGTACGTGTGTATCAACGGCAATTATGCCATCAATATCTTGAGGCTCACTTCTGAGGGTTTTGTAGTTGCTCAGGAATTGGTCCATGGAAACTTTAAAATCCGGAGAAATATTTTGATCTCTCAGATTCCAGAATCGTTCTGTGGTTAGGTATCTTCCCAGGGCTGGAGGAATAGCTGCTTTGTTGAGGTACTTTTTATCCAGTTCATAAATATCGTCAGATTTATCGGGAGTTACTTTTCCATCCTCAATGTAAATGACTGAGTAAGCGGTTAGAAACCCCCCAGTTGGGCGTAACTCATTGTCATTTTGAAATAAAATTAAGTACTTTTTTCTCTCACCCCGTCCCCCGGCAATGGCGGGCAGTTGTTCCAAAACAGGTCGATAATCAGTAATGGCTGAAACAGCCCCTTTACTAGCATCCTTGGCTTGAACCACGTATGAACGCAGGGGCATACCCTGAAGGGTTTCTGGGTACCTGGTCTCATCAATCTGGGCCAGCTCACTATCCATAACTTTTAAATCAGCACCGATTTCATCTAACTGAGGTGAGACTTTGTCTAGTGTTTGCAACACGAGCTTTAATCTATCTTCAGCAGTTCCCCCGGTAAAAGTACCCTCTCCCGTAAAGCCGAGAACATCTGCATAAGGAGTTATGGCTTCCAAAGACTTGAGAGCAGCCTTAATACCAGCGTCACCGGCATTAAGTCCATGGACGCCGTCTAAGTAATAACTTCGCGCCACGGGCACGTATTGGTAAAAAGCGAGCTTGTCATACGTGTCTCTGATACTGCTGGTTTTTGCCTGGACATCTTTTAAGCTTTGTTCGGTGGCAGGCAAGTTCTGAGCCTTAAAAGAGTCATACGCCGTTCTACCAAGTGTTTGAACCTCATTCGCCTCAGCTTGGAGCTGTTTGACTACACCATAGGTGTAAAAACCAAGGACTGCACCAACTGATGCGAGAGCTAGGAACACGACTCCCACCACCGCAACGACTTTTTGCCACGGTTTGCTTAAAAAGCCAGTACGATCTGCAGTTGAGGAAGTTGAGGAAGTCGTGGAACCGCTAGGCGTGGCATCAGCTGGATCACTGGCAAAGCGGGCGACATCAATATCAGGGGTCTGAGATAGGTTGGGGATTTCGGACATTGCTGGTAAGTATACCGAATCATCGCCAGTATTTGCAAGTCTGAGTGCTGTCTTTGATCTGGATTACCACTTGGAGATCATGGCTTGGGGCGTTTTAAATAAAATGCGAATGTCATTCATGATTGATCTCTTCAGGGCGTACTCAGCATCCAGCTTAGCTCGAACAGGGAAGGGAACTTCATTTCGGCCGCTAACTTGCCAGGGGCCAGTGATACCAGGTTTAACTGATAAGATTAACGGCACATAAGCCTTGGTTTCTGGGTACCGAGCAGTTTGTTCAGCCAGCTCTTTCTCAACGTAGGCACGGGGTCCGATCATACTCATCTCCCCCTTTAGAACATTAAATAGTTGGGGAAACTCATCGATGGTTAGCGACCTCAAGACTTTGCCTAATTTAGTGATCCGAGGATCATTCTTAATCTTCCAGTCGCCATTTCTAAACTCCTCAAGTAATTTTTTGTCCTGTTTGTGCAGAATGTCGTCAGCATCCTTGACCATTGACCGAAATTTATACAGATAGAACTCCTTTGCGTCCTTACCCAAACGGCGATGCTTAAAAATAAGTGGCCAGCCTGAGTCAAAAAACACCAGTATGGGCACCACAAACCAAAAGGGCAGAAATACCACCATTAATATCAGAGCAACTAAAATATCCAGGACTCGTTTTTGATAGTCGTATAACATGCGGATTAATCTCTGTTACTACAAGTAGTCTTCTTTACCATCAGCTTTGAGCTGTTCAACAATCTTTTTAACATCCTGACTCTGTGACTTAGGCACAATCATCAAGATTTCTTCCGTATCAACAACAATCAGATCGTTTATACCGACTAAGGCGACTAGTCGCCCGTTGGCGTGAATCAGGTTATTTTGCGAGTTGATAGTAACTGTCTGGGCTCCTTCTTTATCCCCGGCAATCACATTGCCATCGGAATCTTTCTTGCCTAAATCATATACTACTTTCCAGTCGCCCACATCGTTCCAACCAAAATCTCCGGGAATTAATACCAGGTTGTCAGCTTTTTCCGAAATTGCATAGTCAATGGAAATGGCAGTCGCTTGGTGGTAGATCTCTGGTAATGCGGCTTGAAAGGCATCTCCTTGCAACTCCATTAAGGACTTGGTCAGGGCATATGTTTCTGGTTGGTGCTGTTGGAAGGCATTAATCAGGGTCTTCGCAGCCCAAACATACATATTTGCATTCCAAAAGTACTTACCAGTGGAAATAAAAGCTCGGGCAGTTGCAACGTTGGGTTTTTCAGTAAAACTATTGACCTTGAACAGAGACAGATCGCTATTAATCTTTCGCAAATCCTCGCCAATCTTGATGTATCCAAATGCACTGCTGGGGAAATTGGGGGTAATACCCACGGTAACTAAGTTTTCTGCCTCAGCCGCCACCGCCAGGGCTGCATGCATTACTCTCACAAAACCAGCTACATCGATCACGACATGATCTGAAGCCCCGTTCAAGACAACTGCTTCGGGATCTTGACCAAATGCAAACATTGTTCCAACCAACATCGCTAGAGCTGTGTCTTTCTTAGCGGGTTCGGCAATAATATTAGCTCGAGGTACTTCCGGCAGCTGTTCCTGCACTTCTTTAATATACTGAGCGTTCGTCACCACAATCACATGATCCCAAGGCACCATCTTGGTGACACGGTCCGCTGCCACTTGCATCATCGTCCGCTCACTGGTCAACTTTAAAAATTGCTTAGGTGTTTGATTGCGTGACTTCGGCCATAACCGCGTTCCCCCACCCCCAGCCAAAATCACGGCATAGGCATGTTCATTCGGGTTCATACTTTCCTTTCAAACTGTTGCCACAACTTTAAGCAACTTTGAGTAATTTTGGCAGTAAAGTGAGTTACAGTATACTCGGTCACACTGCGCTCTATTTTTTTCCTGTTCCATGTGATTGTATCAAGTCTCTGCAAAGCCGCCACCACTGCCGCTTTTGTGGCTTCAGGAATATGAACTGCTGCTACACCATCAGCCAGAATCTCAGCCACTCCACTCTTCGAGTGGAGCACCACTGGCCGGCCGGTACTCGCCGTCTCCAATGCCGTGATTCCAAAATCCTCCTCACCCGGCATCAACAAGCAAGAACAGCCTCCCATCAAGCTTCTCACCACCGACTCTGCTTGGGTTCCCACAAACAAAATCTCCCCTGAGGCACTTTGAGTTGCTAGCTGTGTCAACTCGTCTCTTTGCGGTCCATCTCCTACGATGACTAACTTCTTATGCAGTTCATGACAGGCGCTTAGCGCTAAGTCAATTCGCTTATACGAAACCAATCTCGATACAACTAGGCAATACTCACCCTGCCTGAGGTTAAACCGGGATAATGCCTCTGTTGCAGCTTTTGAGTTCGGCTGCAACGGCTGGTATGGCGGATAAATAACCGGGGACACCGGCCGACCGTAGTGGTGTTTCACACGCTCAGCCACCCGCTTGGAGATGGGTATTAAGTGGTCGGGTCGGGTGGCAGCCACCAGATCCCACCACTGCAGATATTCTAGTATCCAGGATACCAACCGGCGAAAACCAAACCACCTTGAGACGGAGCCCAAGTACTCTAGCTTGTGTGAGTAGAGATATCGAGTGGGTGTCAGCATGTAGGAAATATGGAGCTGATTTGGTTTGGTTAAAACCCCTTTAGCCTCCGCACTCGTAATCGAGATCACGACATCAAAGGCGTCTAAATCTAGTGTTTCAAAGGCTATGGGCAGCAACGGTACAAGCCATCGATGATGTTGCCTAAACCATGAGAAACGTTGTAAAAAGGATGTGTTGATCTTAAATACAGCTGCCCAGTCGGCTACTTTTGGATCATAGACTGAGGTAAATAATGGTGCAGCGGGAAAGGCTTCATGAAGTGCTAACAGAACTTGCTCAGCCCCTCCATGCTTGGTAGTTACCCAATCATATACAAGCGCTATTTGAGGCGTTTTAAGCATGATTTAACACTGTTAGCGCGAGGTATGTTTCAAGGACTCCTGATATTGTTCCAGCGTTAACTCAGTCATGGTATCCCAACTATAACTTGAGGCAATTTTACGTCCTCTTTTAGTGATCACTAACCGATCGGCGCTCATCAGTTTATTGACCGCCTCTACAAACGATTGGACAGAACAAGGGTTGAAAAAAATCGCACCGTTCTGATAGATTTCTTGAAAAACGGGAATTTGCGAGGCTAAGACTGGCACTCCCTGCGCCATGGCCTCAAGTCCCGTCAAGCCGAAGCCCTCTGATAACGATGGCTGAACTAAAGCGGTGACTTGAGGGTACAACTCAGCTAACTCTGCATCACTCAGGCTCCCTTTGAAGACCACTCTGCTCTTTAAGCCGTTAGTCTCGACGAACTGCTTAAGATTAAGCAAAAATACGCTGCGCGAGCCGACAACTATGAGTTTATAGGTCGGGAGTTGGTGTAAGGCCTCGATGACCAAGCTCAGATTTTTATGGGGGTAGAGGGAGCCAACATACAACAAGCTGGAGACTTTAGGGATCGGCTCAGAATGTAAGCTTTTGTGTCTTAAAAAGATGGCCTCAACCCCTTCTTTAGTCACTCTTACTTTTGGCTTCGCCCATGGATAATACTTGAGTAAGGTTTTTTCAACGAAGTGAGCAGGAACCAAGATTCGGCTCGCTTTTTTGACTGCTTGTCGCGTTATCCACCGGTACCCCCAGTACTTCAACCAGTACTGCCAAGGACTGAGCGTTGTCACTTGTGATCCTCGATACTCGTGCCAAAGTAGGTCATGAATAGTGACGATCAACCGGCCAGAATACCAGAAAGGGATATTGAAATGAGGAATGTGAAGTAAATCTAAGTGTTGTTGCTTAAAAAGTGCCGGCAACTGGGTTTGCTCTGCTAAAGAGTAGTGCTTCACTGATGCGAGCACCACTTCCGGTTGCCGCTTAAAATCCTGTCCGTGTAAAACAGTGTCAGCTTGTGCCTGATCATGAAAAAAGTACACCCACTCAATCTCAGGTGCCAGATGCGGCAAACGCACTACTAGGTTCTGGATGTAACGACCAATTCCCGCGTGGGCTTGCCCTGCTAAGCGGCAATCGATTCCAATCCGCATAGAACTCGTTTCTGGTCGATGACCAAGTTACTTGCGACGGGTGGTTTTTCGGGCCCGGGTGGTCTTACTGGCTGGTTTAGCAACGGCTTCTACTCGGCGCATTGCACCTTGCAACTCACTCAGACTCCCATTATTTGAGCTGGTACTTGTTCCACAGTCACAGTCATTGCAGGCTTCAGACATCACCATTGCTTGTCGCTCCAGTCCCCTCGCTTTAGCTTCACGCATCAGGTTGGTCACCGCCACGAAGAGGAAGTAACCGACACCGACCACGAACGCCACCAATGGGATGTAATCTAAAAGAGGTGGTTGTTCAAACAATTGCTGATTGGCGTAGAGGTAACGAATCAAAATTGACGGTAGTAAGGCTGAGATAAACAACGCTAACAGCAAGACCAGTAGCGACTCGATCAACCGCTGCAAACTCATTGCTCGCAACTGTTGTACTTGAAAGTGTAAAGATGAATGGGTCATGAGGCTCCTTTTTTTAAATTCACTACGTGTTTAATTACTGTTCGTACCCAACCAGGATACTTGGTTGCATAGTGCTTATCGTAATACTGCAGCATTGTATCGTAAAAATGGGCTTGTGTCTTGGTGGCAGTCTGACGAGAGGAACTTGATAAGCCTGATTTATATTTATGATGAATAACTTTTACTAGAGGATAGTAATGTACCTGATATCCGGCCTCTCGGAAACGTCGGCACCAGTCTAAATCCTCTGCATACATAAAAAATTGCTCATCAAGCAAGCCAACTTTTTTCATGGCTGCGGTCCTCACCAACATAGCTGCCCCAGAACAAGCATCTATTTCATGAATCGTCTCGAAGTCTTTATAGAGCTGGTGGTAACTGGCGGTTATAGGCCAGAATGGAAGCGCGCTTTCTAAACCAGAGAAGTAACTCAATGATGCCCAGAGAGTTGGCTCACCACGGTGGCAGGCTAAGTCAAGTCGTCCATCACTAAACTCAACCCGAGGGGTGATGACACCCACTTCTTGATGACTATCCAGATATGTGATGAGTTCATCTAAGTTGGAGCTGGAAGTAAACTCCACGTCTGAGTTTAACAGCATGGCGTAACGAGAAGTAACAGATTTTAATGCCACGTTATTTCCTGCAGCATATCCTTTATTTTCTGCCATCGGCAGTAGCTCTACCCAGCGAAACTGTTGCCTAATCATAGCTAAAGAGTCATCACTACTATTATTATCAATAACTACCACTTTGATTTGGAAGGCTGTTTTTAATAAGTAGTACTCTTTCAAAGTCTGTAAGGTTTTCTTTAACCAGAACTGACTGTTATAACTCAGAATGATAATAGTTAGGTCGCGCTTATCAGTCATAGTTTTAACCCTGAATTCCTAACTCTCGGTAGACTTTGTCTAGCTTTAAAGAGATATATTTCCAATCAAAGTTTCGGCTCACGTAGGCCTTGGCTTTGGTGGCTAGGCGTTTACTTAGTTGCCGATCAATCAGCAGTTGCGCCGTCAAACTTGCCAGCTCCTCCGGCGTATTACCTATTAATACCTCTTGACCATGAACTACTCCTAAACCTTCGACTGCTATGTCTGTGGCAACGATTGGTGTTTCTGAGGCCATTGCTTCGAGTATCTTATATCGGGTACCTTTCCCACTAAAAACCGGAGCCACAAGGACATGGGCTCCTTTAAAGGCATCTCTTATATCTGGGATCCCGCCGGTAACGGTGATTGAGGTATCCTTAGCCTGAAAAGACATGACTGCGGGCGTGGGAGCGTTCCCCACGATCCATAGCTGAGCATCCTTCACTTGCTGCTTTAACAACGGCCAAACTTTATCCACTAGGTAAGTTACTGCCTCAACGTTAGGCAGCCACTTAAAAGTCCCTACAGATAAAATGGTCGGAAGCAAAGGTAGTATAAGAGGTTTTTCAGCAAACCACGCCATATCCACCCCATTTTCAACCACCTCAATCTTATCTTGGTTACCAATTTCGTGAGCGATGAACTTTTTATCCTCTTCACTCATCACGATTAACTTTTCGCACCACTCCCAGTAGTACTTTTCCCATCGTTTTATCTTGGCGATATCAATTTTAAGCAGCTGCTTTAAGAACGGAAATTTGACCTGCTCAGCATAACTTTCATATCCTAGATACTCAATGGTTTGTTCGACTAAAATTGTGGGCACAGTCGTTTCTGGCAAGTGAGGCATCATGTAAAATGTTTCTGCATGAATCAGATCATAGTTGTAATCCGAGAGTTCTTGCTTGACTGCTCGAACAGTTTCAGGCACATAGTTTCGGATGACTAAAAAAGGGAAACTGGAAAAAGCTGTTTGAAGAATATTTTTGATGGTGAAGGGCTGTTGAGATCGCTTGAAGACTCGGACCTTACTACAGTACTTTTCGAGTTCTGGAATGTACTGTCGCTCACTTTCTTCCTTGATCAATGCAAATAAAGTAATCTCGTGCTTATCCGCCAATTTTTTTAATAAATTGTATGTGCGAATTTGACCCCCAGATAGGAGTGGATACGGCAGATAAGGGGTGAGCATCAAAATTTTCATGTGCTTATTCACTCTGTTGGATGGCTGCTGCTGAAGCCGTCACTGGTTGTTGTAAATCAATAATAAAGTATCCATCACCACGTTCAATCACCTGATACTGAGAAAGTAGCTCACGAGCCTCATCATCATCACTGGTTCCCACATAGTACTGAGCGCCTTTTTCAATTTTCAGGGGGATCTCAAAACCAATTGGCCAGCCTGTGCGATTAGTTTGAAATAAAAACTGCGTGTCACCAAAGGCGGGAGCGATCACTAAGGCATCGGGCGGTAAGGTTTTATCAGCCGCCTCCCCAGCTTTAACGTACTCCCAGTGATTTACGTTAAAGTAACCGCTCATTCTCTGCCAAGCCAATAACACACTTAGGGCCAACAAGAGGCTACAACTAACAAATGCCAAAGGTTGATTTAGCTGTCGTTTTAAGTAATCGTACATAACTAATAAACCCCGAGCCAAGGAGATACAGACTATTGGCAGTGCTAAGTTTTGATAGTAATCATGCTGTACATTCCCACTCGCCACGACTACAAAGTAAGCTAGGATACCCAACCACCAGGCTCCATAGACCCAAATATCCCTACTTCTTTTCAGCAAGTTAAAAGGTAAGACGACTGCCCCTACATACCCCAGCATCAAAATGGTTAATCGTTCCCAAAATAACCACCTGAACCAAGCAGGCCTCAATCGAATCCCATTACCGTTGAGCAACCAATCTGAGGCTGGAATCCCCTCCGGAAACTGGAGTATCCACTGTCGCCACCACCACAATGGAGTGACCGCTAACACCACATATGGAATTAAAGACCACTGTTTAAAACTTTTCCAACGCCATTGCTGAAATACCAGCACCAGATACACTGGTGCTAAAAATAATACAAACGGTTTTAAGAGCAGAGCTAAACTAAGCGTCACAACTGAGACTGCGTACCACGGCCATTTCTGGTTTTTTATCCATATCACAAATGTGGCTAAGGATGATACTGAGAGAAAAACCATATACGGCTCTGGCAAGATTGCTCTCGAGTAATACACACTGAAAGGTAACACACTAAAGACTAATGCGGTGACAGCTGCCAACCGAGTATTTGAGATCTGCTTCACCAACAGATACAACATGATGACTGTACCGAGCGAGGCAAAAACTGAAAGCAGGCGACTCGTCAATACAAGTGGCAAGCCCGGAGCTGCTCGCAGCAACAAGGCTGTAACCCCATTCACAATGGGAAACTCAACCATCCTATATCCAGCTGGATTATCCTTTCCTGACTGAATATTTGAGTGATCATGATAGGTTGGCCGGAGCAGATCAATCCCGTGCTTTACGAACTCTCTAGTGACTGAGGCTGTATCTGCTTGCCGGAAGGCGTGCCAATCCGAAATCGGATTGTTGATTCGGTAGAGTCTGAGAAAAAATGCCAATACAACTATGGCCAATAACCACTTGCTGCGACCTATGGATTTTCTCATGAGCGTTTTTTGCCTTTTGAGCCTGGTTTAAATGTGGTCTCAGCAGTTGAGGACTGCGGTCCTGGACCATGATGTGACCAGGCTAGATAACCAATTAAAATTCCCAGCAAGCTCCAGTACGTGAACGCCACTTTTGAGGCTGCAAAGACATCAATATAAATAGCATTCAGCAGCAAGCCGATACTCGCCCCAATAAATCCAATACTAAGTCCTTGGGTTAAGGCATCTGATTTAGGGATATTTTTCCAGGCATACCACATCCCCGCTACCACAACACCATAAAAGGTTATGAAACCCAGAATGCCCGTCTCACCTAACGTGCGCAAGAAGTTGTTATCGGTACTTTCTGCCTCAGTAAACTGCTCAACACTTTCTTTGTTGAGCGTGGCGTAACCGCTACCTAGAATGGGATTCTTCATGAAGCCGGCAATTGCTCTCGGCCAAAGTGTATCCAATCTAATACAGAGGGATAAACCATGTTTAAGTGCGCACTCTGAGTATGTTCGAGGGCCTTTATTTATGGTCGTCGTGGTCACCACTCCATCTGCGGAAGTTGTAGACACCTCCTGAATATCAGGCACATCCACATAGACGTCGGACGGCTTAGAGGTGACAGGTCGCTCATCAGTTGGCGTCAATACACCGAGCGCAATTGCCTCATCAGTCGAGATACCGTCACTTGGTGGCTGATTACTTGGCCATCTCCCCTGCAAAATATCGCCTAGATACTGTTTTCGCTGTTTATTGAAGTCATGAAAAATTTGACGCATCTGGGGGTTGGTATCAAGCACTTGAGATAGACGTTCAGTCATATCGGCTCCGAATACCGCAAAAAGCATCAATAAGCCGAGTGACAAGATCAAACTCTTGCGGATGCCAAATCGAATTCGACTCCCCCAGTCAGGACGTTGCCAGATTGACAGACCCAGCACGGCGGCCGCACCAACTAAGAAGGCCACGAATGACGTTCTAGAAGCACTTACGATCAGCAACCAGCTACCCAACCAGAAGCTGCTATAAAACAGAAATCGCTGCCACTTGGCTCCAGCTTTGTACGCTAACGACAACAACAATGGCAAGGCAATCACCAAGTAAGCTGCCATGTCGTAGTGACCAGCAAAGGTTGATTGCACTCGAGCGTGAGGGGTTAAGTACAGTCTCACTCCCTTGCTAAACTCCCGATTCATAGTTGAGTACACAGGAAAGTAAAAGTATTTTTGGCCATACCCGTAAATAGAAATTGCACTGACTGTCAAAGCAAATATAATTAATAGTAGCCAGACGTGAGAGCGTTTTTTGATGGCTGAGAATAAAATGACAAATAAGGAGAAATACTCCAGATACCTAAAGTAATGCAACAAGGTTTTTCCCACATGCAGTGGCTGGAGGGGTACTGACTGGATTAAAAAGAAAGCAGACAGCACTGATAATAAACCTACGACTGCGTAGGCGCCAATCATCCATAGGAATGCAGATCGCCAGACAATCTTTTTCCGCCAGATATATACCAGCCAAATTCCCATGGTTATTAAGACAAAAAAATCTTCTAACCGAACCCGAACTATGTACTGCTCAATAGGACTCCAGATCGGAATTTTTGGATACAAGGGAATAAAGGCAATTAAGAAGGCTGATAACAGAAGTATCAAATTGTCATCAATCCAACGCCAGCACACTTTAAATCGGAGATTACTAAGTATCATTACAATTCCTGAACTATAGCTGTTCTAGTACGGCTGTGTATACCTGAGCTTTGGCAGTGTCTTTGATGATTGTACCAAAAAGAAAGAGACGCAATGAACAGCCTAGTTTTAAAACTAGATTTAAGAATGGTCTCTGCCAAAGTGGTTTGTGCTTAGACCAGATGTATTGATAACCCTTAAACTCACCGAGTATGGCATGAGCGGATGAGGAACTAGCGCTGCCAAAATGAACGATCGTAGCGGCTGGCACAATTCCCACATCCCAGTGGTGGTTTGCAGCTCTCATACAAAACTCTACGTCCTCACCATACATAAAAATATTACCGTCTAGCGAACCAACTTCGTCAATCACGGCTCGCTTAATCAGCATCGCAGTCCCTCCTACCCATGGCTGAAGCACAATCCCGGACTCTGAACTTGGAAGGCGCACGTTTTTTCCGGTAAACTGGGTTGAAGGCAACCATTGACCAATTATCGGGATGTCATCCAACATCAACAGGTGACAACTTAACGATAAAAGTGTGGGAAAGTTGCCGCCCTGTGGTTGCAGTGTTTTGTCTGGGTTGATCAGCTGTGCAGATAGTATTCCTAGTCGATCCAACTCTCCTTGATGAGAGCTCAGCGTCGCACTCGCTTCATCACTGGGTGAATCTTCAAAAGCAGCCATTAGTTTTTCGAGTGACAGTGGTTGAAGTAAGGTGTCTGAGTTCAGCAATAATACATACTTCCCTGAAGAGCTGGAAATACCGAGGTTATTGGCTTGAGCAAATCCCAGATTGCTTTGATTTTCAATGATTTTAAAAGTTACTGGCTGTGAACTCAAAAAACGCTTGAGAGAGGCCACGGTACCATCTTGTGAATTATTGTCGACAATGACGATCTCCGTTTTATGCGCTAGTTTTGCACTTTGTTTTAGTTCACCCACGGTCGAAGTAACTGCTTGCAGGGTTAACTCTTTGGTATTAAATGAAACAATAATGATTGTTAACAACATACGAATCAATTCATTTTATTCCACACTCGACCCAAAAGTCTTGTCTGAAAATCAGCAACGCCCCCAAGCCTAAGACCTTGTCCCGTTTCATTGGAACCACCGAGCACGACCAAGTCTATACGCAAGATCGGAAATTTGACGTTCACCAATCACTTTTGCCGGCACACCGGCCACGATCGTTCCAGCTAAGACATCCTTCGTCACTACCGCCCCCGCAGCTACAATCGCACCTTTTCCGACAGTTACTCCGGGTAAAATTATCGCCCGCGGACCAATAAACACAAAATCCATAATGGTAACTTTGGCTTCAACTGGCGCCATCGTGAGAGAGTGGATATCATGTTGGCTACTCCAGATCATTACCTCCGAGGCGATGTCCACGTGACTGCCAATCTCGACACCTCCGGCAGAACTTGCTAACTGTTGTCGCCCATCTAAAGTGAATTTTTCGCCTACAATACTATCCTCTCCAATAGTGATATGGCGAGGATCATACAACCTGCCCATCATGTGCAGCGTTGAGCCACTACCAATCTTCATGCCAGCCAAACGGTAAAAAAACCGTCTCAGATGATGAAAAGGTAGATAACCTACTCCCCACCATAGAAAGCCAGTAACTAACTCTAACCAGATGGTAGAGAGTCGATTAATTACTTTTTCTGGTAAAGATCTGCGTCCGGTAGTTGATTGCATACCTTAATTGTAGCTCATTCTTTTGGATATTTTTTTCCTAGATGTGTGTAGGCGCTGGTCGTCACCACTCTGCCCTTGGGCGTCTTTTGTAGAAACCCAATCTGCATTAAAAAGGGTTCTAACACCTCCTCAATTGTTCCGGGATCTTCGCTCAACATGGCTGCAATGGTGCTCAATCCCACTGGTCCACCTTGGTGCGAATCAATAATGGCGAACAAGAATCGCCGATCATGTTCGGTCAGACCCAACTCATCCACTGCCATCATTGCCAATGCTTGATTTACGAGCGAGGGATCAATATGACCCTGGTTTTTTACCTGGGCGACGTCTCTGACTCGTTTCAAGAGTTGAAGTGCGATTCTGGGAGTGCCTCTAGCTCGATGTGCAATCGCATCTGCACTTTGGGCATCCAACAGTACCTGTAGCTTGACTGCGGCTTTTTGCAAAATATGCTGAAGTTCGCTCGGTATATAGTGTTGCAAACGATGAATCAAGCCAAAGCGGTCTCTAAAAGGTCCTGCTAAAGCCCCAAACCGAGTAGTAGCTCCAACTAAAGTGAATCGAGGAACATCCAATCTGACTGTTCTTGCCGAAGGACCTTTACCAATCACAATATCCAGCGCAAAATCTTCCATTGCGGGATAGAGTGTCTCCTCCACATTCTTGGGCAACCGATGGATTTCGTCCACGAACAACACATCCCCAGGTTCTAGATTCGTCAGAATAGCGGCTAAGTCTCCGGCTTTTGCTAAGGCCGTTCCAGAGGTGACTCGCACATTTACTCCCATCTCCTTGGCAATCAAGTGAGCTAAGGTGGTTTTTCCCAAACCCGGGGGCCCATAGAGCAAGGTGTGATCCATAGCCTCACGACGTTGCTTGGCCGCTTCAATCGCAATTTGCAATGACTCCTTCACCGTTTCCTGACCGAGAAACTCTTGCCAGGTTCCCGCCCGAAGTGAGGTCAACAGGACTTCTTCGTCACTTTCTAGTGGGTTAATTGGATGAAAATCAGTCATATATATTACGGGTGTTCCCTCGCTCCCATAACTTTAATCACTTGAGTCACTAAGGCTGAGACCGATAATTCCGGATCAAGGGTAACTTGTTGAAGTGCCTGATGGATTTCACTATCGGAGAATCCGAGTGCTTTGAGTGCATCGACCACATCTTGCTCGGCAGCAGAGGTCGGACCCAGATTTAGCTCCTGCAAACTACCTAGTTTTGATTTGAGTTCAATAATAATTTTTTGGGCGAGTTTTTTGCCGACTCGAGGAGCTAGTGAAAATAAACTGACATCAGCGGTCTGGACAGCGTTCACGATTTTGTCAGCTCCTAAGTCACTAATGCCCATCGCTGTCTTTGGACCAACGCCTGACACACTGAGTAACAAATGAAACATCTCTTTATCTTCAGGTTTTAAGAAACCAAATAATTCCAGAGCATCCTCACGAACATGGGTATATATATGTAAGGTTGCTTCAGTTTGATCTGCCACATCAGCCAAAGTTTGGACGCCGGCGATAACTCCATAGCCTACCCCACCGACCATCATTATTAAAGAATCTCTAGTGACTACTGGTTTTCCAATCAAAAGGGCAATCATAGTTCGTTATTCTTTCGCGTTCACTATACACTTACAGACCGACAAGCACTATGGGTCATTAGAATCGCAATCGCATCCATAGTGTCATCTAATGTTTTGGCTGGAATCTTGACCGATGAATCGAGCTGAAGTTTGACCATTTTTTCAACCGCAGCTTTATCAGCTCTTCCATTTCCGGTGACCGCCTGCTTGATCTGAAGTGGCGTGTACTCTGCAAAGCCCACCCCATGTCGAAAAAGGCAACTGATGATCACCCCCCGGGCTTCACTAACGTGCATGGCAGTCGTTTGATTATTGTAGAAAAACAGTGATTCTACGCCGGCGTCACTCGGTTGATGACGTTGAAGCACTTGACTTAAGGACTCATCAATTTGCTGGTAACGGGCCACCAAGCTACTTTTTTTATTGGTTTCAATACACCCAAACTCGTCTAAGAGAATTTTACCGTGAGACAGTCTCCCTACCGCCCATCCGACCCGGTCATACCCCGGATCGATGCCAATGAGGGTTAACGATCCCCTAGCCGTTGTCATTCTTGAGCTACCTTTTTTAAAACAGCCAGAACTTTTTGTGCTGACTTTTCCCAACTAAAGGTGGTGACTTGATGCTGACCAAGTTTGACTAGCCTAGCTTTCTCTTTAGGATTCAGACTCAGCACCCGTTGCAGCCCCTCAGCAATCGAGGCAATCATTTCTGGATGAACTAAAATGCCAGCTTTACCAACTACTTCTGGCAGACTTGAGGTATTCGAGACAACGGGAACCGTCCCCAACTGAAGTGACTCAAGGGGAGGTATACCAAAGCCTTCATAGAGTCCAACTAGAATTGAGCCAGCGGCTTGTTTATACAACATCATTTTTTGTTCTTCAGAAATATAACCGGTTAAGATAATAGCATCCTTAAAAGCAGAGGCCTCGATACGTTTGAGGGTGTCATTTGCCAACCAACCAACCTTTCCTGCGAGAACGAGCTGGGGTAAAGATACTCGACCGGACCCTGTTTGCCGACTAGCTTGCTTACGACACAACAGTTCGAATGCCTCAACCAAACGGAGGATATTTTTTCGAGGTTGAATCGTGCCCACATAGAGAAGAAATGGTGGTCTGATCTTAAGTTTCTTTAACCAGACTTTTGCCTTTAAGGGAGAATACTTCAGTTTTAAAGGAGTCACTGCAGGGTACACTACCACCACGTCACTTGGTCGCCGGTGGTATGTTTTTATGACATCACGAGCAGTTGATTGACTAATGGCGATAACTTTTCGGCTGTTTAGCACGCTGTACTTTGTCCAGTCTCTGAGCTGCACCAGATCTTTGGCCTTAAACTGCTCTGGATACTTAAGAAATGCCAGATCCATGACTGAAGACACATACGGCACACTCGAGAGTCTAGGAGCGTAGTGGCCAGGGGTAAAGAAAACTTGGTAACGTTTCTTATGGAGAAATAAGTGAATAGGCAAAGCACACTGGGTCCACAATGGTTCCGGCGTTAATACCAGATAACTCCAACCTGTGCGACTTGTCGGCAAATCTGGCTGTGGTTGAGTCGACAGCAAAACCGTGATTTCATACTCCTCAACATTTGCAGCCGCCTTTTCCATTGCTACCAGCAACTCATAGGCAAAAACGTTACTGCCCACGCGATTCTTTACGTTGGCTTCGTTACCATCAACTGCTAGTTTTAACGGCGTGTTGCTCATATTACTTTAGCGACTCACTTGCTTTCTGATACACCTTGATTGTTTCTTCTGCTACCCTTTGCCAGTCAAAAAGATGCAACCGAATGATCATCTTCTGGAGTCGCCGCTGCTGCTCATCTGCACTCTCGTTGAGCACTTTTTCCAAACCTTGGCTAATACTCTTAACAGAAAGTGGGTCTACCAGCTCGGCAGCGTTTCCGGCCACCTCGGGCAAACTTGAGACTTTTGAGGTCACCACTGGTGTGCCATGGTGAAAAGCCTCTAAGATGGGCAAACCAAACCCTTCATAGAGTGAAGGATATGCCAGTAGCTCGGCTTCCCCGTATAAGACCGATAGTTCCTGATCAGATACCCGCCCTAAAAATCTCAAACCTGACTGTGGGGCGGCAGTAATTTTTTCGGTACCATCCCACCCTGTTTCCCCGGCTATCACTAAATCAGCCTGTTTAGCCAGTGGCTGCCAGGCTTCGATTAGACGTGCCAAGTTTTTTCGTGGTTCACGGGTACCAACAAACAAAATGAAGGGTTTTTCCAATTTCAGTCTGGTTTTGATCGCCTCTGCTTGGGTTTCAGTCATGTCCTCGCTGATTTTAATAATCTCATTGGGCAAGGCTTCATAAATAACGTGGACTTTGCTCGGCGATATCTGCAACAACTCGACTATGTCATTTCTGGTTGCTTGGCTGACTGCAATTATTTCAGCTCCGCGCTCCTTTAAAATCTTCCATGACTGGCGGTGCATGGCCAGGATTTTGGGGTGAGCGGTTTCTGGGTACTTTAGTATCGCCAAGTCGTGAATAGTTGAAACCAGGGGCAACTTTTTATCTGGTGGCTGCAACCAATCCCAGCTATGAAACACATCAAGCAGAGGGAACAACTTACTCATGCTATTTTGCCCCAGCCAACGCCACAACAGATTTTGCAATGATGGAGGATACGACTGAATTACGACTCTGGGACGAGGCTGATTTGCTGACCCCGGGCTGTCCTTTAGAATATTTGTCAGCTGCATTTTCAGCTCTGCCTGTTTTCGAAATGACGAGCCATACAGTGACAGCTGAAGATTTTTTTGAAGAAGTAAGGCACGCACCAAATTAGCCGTGTAGCGAGATACTCCACGGTTGTACACAAGTGAGCTGATATCAATCCCGACATTCATAACCAGTTAAGCGCTCTTAAATTCTTTTTTACTATATACCCTAACCCACCCAATGTTTGGATACACAAATAAATCAATCGGCTCATAACCATAGACCTCGATCGCCTTGAGTATCTCATCATCTGGGTCAGTTAGGTCCCGCAAGTAGTCAAAGACTAACACATACTTGTAGTTATTAATAACGGTTATTCGGGCTTCCAAGTTAAAAGATTGATCAAAGGTCATTGCTCCGGTACTGAAACTGGCCACAGACAGCTGGTTGTACCAGCGCCAAGGAGCAAAGGGTTCAGGAAAAACAAATACACCAATACTTTCTTTGGCCGGATAGCGCTGGGTAATTTGTTGATACAAACCTCTCCAGTCCTCTCGCTGCAAACTTGGCTGCAGATAGTACTGAAAGCTGCTGAACACATTGATTCCCAGCAGACAAATCAGTGGCAAGTACTGCCATCTTTTAATCCGGGAACCCGTTACTAGAGTCGCTATCAACAGGTAAAAAGCTGGCAACAAAAATAAGACGCGTTTGGGCTGAATCACCGGAATCCAAAATGACACAATCCAACTGGTAAGTAACGGCAGAATCAGCCAACACAAGACCAAGCTTAATTCTCTCCCAGATTTTTTTCTCAAACTGGGTAAAACAGTTTTCGCCACCAGTACAGTCAGTACTCCCGTTATAGCTGCCACACCCACATACCAGGGATTGAGATCAAGGTTTAAAACTCCGAACACAAACTTACCCAAGACCAGAGGAAGCGACTTTAACTGGGGAATACTGACTACTTCTTCCCAGCCTGGCAAACCAGTTCTGACCTCGCCCCCCGCAGTCAGCTGCTGACTCAAAATAGGCAACCAAGGAAGAAAGCTGAGCACCAGTACTAATCCTGAAATGACTGCTTTTGGCAATGAGGCACGTTCCTGCCACAGCACCCAGATCATTTGGGACAGGACTAAGAAAGGATAGAGATAGGAGGAGTACAAGCCTAAAATATTAACTGCGGTGAATCCTACCCAGTAGTAGTACCGGGACCCAAAACCGGCGTGAGCTTCAACCTTCTTAACTGCACTCTGCAAAAACCACCAACTCAAGACTGCCCACATTGCAGGAAGTGAGTATGGTCGCAGCTCCTGCGAATAAAAAATATGTAAGGAACTAGTACTGAGCAGTGCCGCTGCCCATACTGCCACTCGCTGAGAAAACATTTTTTTTGACAAGTCATACACCAGCCAAATTGTCACCAGGCCGGGAATAATGGCAGACATTAAGCGCAACCACCACTCGCTATCAGATACAACTAACGCGAAATGTACAATCAGATGGAATAAGGGTGGTTGAAAATCGGGAACTATCTCAAACTGCTGGGCCAGCGGTCGGGCGCTCTCTAAAGCCTGAGCTGCCTCATCCAACCAAAAAGATCCGTTCAACTGTGGCACTCTGAGGAGCAAGGCACCCAATAGGATTACCCAAATCATGTTTCGTTGTATGTTTTTCATGGATCTTTGGTTATAGTATGTGGTATATCTACCTCTATGTCCACCAATTTTAATCAGCAAACAGTTCTTGTTACCGGGGCAGCGGGTTTTCTGGGCTCCCACTTAGCAGAAACCCTCTTAAACGCCAAAGCCACAGTCATCGGTGTCGACAACTTGTTAACGGGCCAGTTACGCAACATAGAACATCTCCGTAATCATCCGGCTTTTACATTCATCGAGGCCGATGTCACTCAACCAGCCACCAATTACATGCCTGCAGATATTAAAATTGACATAATTCTTCATTTCGCTTCACCGGCTAGTCCCCCTCTCTATCAAGCTCATCCGGTTGCCACTTACCTCGTAAATAGCCTGGGAACTCATCAGCTTTTACAATATCTTTTGTCTACAAACAGTCAGGGCCGCTTTTTGTTCGCGAGTACTTCTGAAATTTACGGGGATCCTCAGCAGCATCCTCAAACAGAGCAGTACTGGGGTAATGTTAATCCGAATGGCATTCGCTCATGTTATGACGAAGCCAAACGACTTGGTGAAACAATCTGTGGAGTTCACTCACGCGACTTGGGACTCGATGTCAGAATTGTCAGAATTTTCAATACGTATGGACCGAGGATGAGTTTAAATGACGGTCGAGTTATCCCTCAATTTATTAAAGAGGCGCTGAATCAGCAACCATTTTCCATCTATGGCGATGGTACGCAAACTCGTTCATACTGTTATGTTGATGACTTAGTGGCGGGCATTTTAGCCACAGCTGCCACCGAAAACCTCAGCGGTGAGACTATTAACCTCGGCAACCCACAAGAAATTACTATCTTAGAAACGGCTAAAGTAATAGCAGAAGTTATGAATGACCCCAGCGTCAGCGCAGACAAGCTGACCATGCATCCCTTACCTGCTGATGATCCTACCCGGCGTCAACCTGATATATCCAAAGCCAAAAAATTACTTGGGTGGCAGCCTTTGGTAGAGTTTAGAACTGGTTTAAAAAACACCATTGAGTACTTCAGCTCATTGTCACCCTAATTCATTTTTAACTCATATAAGGTTGCCCCTCGGTGGCTGAACAGCGCCTCCACGTACTCTGATGAAGTCAAGGCAGTGACTCTCAGCGGATCAACTGTTGGTGGCACTCCCCAATTAGTACTTACTATTAAGTGAGTGAATCTTTGAGCTTGTAACGTTTTTGCAGAATCCTGGGCTGAGACGGGACTGTCAAACCGAAATAGACTCCCCGGGCTTGGATTGAAGTACTCTGCCGGAATAGTTAAGTAATATAAGCGATTATCGAATAACTGTAATATTTTATGCGTTTCTGGATTGAGTCGCTGATTTGCATAGAGCGTCACCTCATAGTTATCTTGAAGAAATAACCGCTGCTTGCCAACCGTCGGAGAAAAGTAGGACAGCCAGACACGAAATGGCATAGAGATAAATAACTCCTGCCTTCTAATCATGGTTGCATCAATTTGGAGGGCAAGCATCGAACTGAGACAAGCCAGACTAACTAAAAACAACAGAGGTTGATTGCTTCTGCTCTTAAACAACCAGAAAACCGTGTGGCTACAAACGACAGCTAAAACTGGAAGCAGAGCTAAATAGTACCTTTGAAGTGGGCCAACTAAGAAGATGATGGGGATCACGCTCAGTAACCCCATCAAAGCCATGTACCTCACTTTTTTATGAGGGATCACCAATGATGCTACTGCTCCAACAATGAGAATGGTAATTAAACTTAAATCTGCTAGTCCGACCGTATCTAGGATCGTGTCACTTGAATGCCGATATCGACTTAATAAGGGTTTAACAAATTGATTCAAACGTTGGATGTCATCTCCCAACAAATCAACTGCCGCTGGCTCATAATCAAATCCTTTAAAGAAGCCGTTCAAAAAAGGATACACCGGATTGTGCGCTGCTATCCAGGTTTTGATGTACCAATACATAGTAGGGAGTAACCACAAGCAGGCTAGTGGTGAAATACTCTGCCGTAGTTCTGACCACCTTTTTGGTTTTTTTGACCACAAAGCATGAAGTGCGACTACTAACCACGTTATTAATAGGCTGATACCGATAAACAGCCCCGATACTTTTACCAAGCCGGCAAACCCAACATAGGCCAAAGCCAGTGAAAAACTACGTCTGCTCGGTTTAATAAGGTAGTCGGCAAAAGTGATCACGCTCAACAAACCAATCAGGGCGAGTTGATAATCAACCCCAGGAGCGAAGCCCGTCTCAGAGTACAGTAAGGGAATACACAAGCTTAGAAAAGCTGCCAACAAGGCTGGCTTTTCGCCGATGTCCTGTCTTAAGTTATAGATAATGGCCAAGGGAATACCGGCGATAAATGTAATAGTAAGCAACCCGCTAAAACGTGGGTCAGCCAGTATCTCACCATATGCAAATAGTGTATGAATTCCTGGTGGAAACGCCGTCTGCGGAAACCAAGAAACAAACTCTAATGAATGAGCAGACAGATAAAATTTGGGGAGCATTAAATGGTACGCGACTGCGTCCCAGGACACGGGATATAAAAAGGCATACCCCACTAACGGCAAAATGAAAATGCCAATCACTAGCCACGGCCATACAACAGCCGCTGATACAGCTCGCAGATTTTCCTGAAAAGACCCAGCAATTTTTTCTCGATAGGCAGGTGTTGTAGTGACGGTAAATAAAAATAAAACTACCGGCAATAGGTAACCGCTAGCAACAGTGATCGGGGTGATCAATCCTAAAACACCTAACAGGAAGAACCAGTAGGCTTGTGCAATACACCCTAGAGCGAAAGCGTGAATCAACCAGATAGACGGACGAAATCTTAACTTCAGATATCTAAGAACAATTTCTCCAGTAATCAGGACTGACATCAGGAAAAAAAAGTAATATGCTACCAGCCAAATGTTTTCCATAGGGGAACCTACATATAGCCTTATATATCAACCTTGACTTCTCTGTCAAGACAGTGCTTAATACAGCTCGCCAGTCGGTACTGCCCAGAAGATTTGCAACGAATTATTTTATGAAAAAATTGTTGTATCCAAAAGTATTAGTCACCGGGGCCGGTGGGTTTATTGGCCAGGAAGTGGTCAGATATTTACTCACCTGTGGCTACCACGTTAAGGCTTTTATTCATCAGCCTGTATCTTATTTTGAACCACATCCTAACTTAGAAATAGCTATTGGAGACATTGCTCAGCTCAGCGACATTAGCTCAGCCACCAAGGGTGTTCAAGCATGTATTCACTTGGCAGCCTTAAAGGTCGATCAAGCTGATAGTTACCTAGTGAATGTTCGAGGTGCTAAAAACCTGATTCATGCAAGTTTAAGTCACAAGCTTCAATTGTTGATTAACTTGAGTACACTTTCAACGAAGCTGCCAGTCAAAGGCGTCTATGGAACAACTAAGTCAGAGGCAGATCAAGCCTTCGCCAGCTCGAAACTCCCCACCGTCACCCTGCTTTCAAGTATTGTGTACGGCGAACCGGCGCAGGGCGTTTTCAAAGATTTAGTAAACGTCTCTCGACTACCAGTTATTCCAATCCTAGGAAATGGTCGACAAGATGTGTACCCGCTGTCGCGTACTGATATCGCCGTTGCGATTGAAAAGGTTCTCCAGCTACCGGCAACTGGGAATGTCACCTATGACTTAGGAGGTAAAGACGGTGTAACTCTCAGAGAGTTTTTATCTCTCATTTCCCATGTTTACCACAAACGACTACACCCTCTTTTTTTGGAAATACCAGTTGGGATGGGATTGATACTGGCGCGAGTACTAGAGTTCTTGCTTCCTAATGCTGGAATAAATCAAAGTAAAGTTTTAGGCTCAACTCAGCCCATTGAGATTGATATTAAACCCTTTCATCAGCACTTCAAGTTTAAGCCAGGTTCACTTCAGCCAAATCTCAAACAAGAATGTAGACGGATTCACCTAGGTAAGAGAGAGGCTGCCATGTATTACTTATATGTGGCATCTCATATCGGAGTAAAAGCCTCTCCTAGTGAGTTTCAAATCAAGCAGCTGGTTCAGGCATTTGAATTAGTCTTAGGAAAAGAGTATCGGATTGCAACTCGATTACTTTCACTTCCGTTCTTAACTGGACCACTTGATACTATCACTAAACTAGTAATACCCAAGTGTGGTTTGCAAAAGAAAATTCAAATCACCGCAGCATTAATTGAGACTCAGCCATCATCAGCAAAAGTGTTGCTTCAGAAAAATGACTCACTGCGTTATTTACTAAGAGTTGGCCTCACGTCAGCATGTATCTTTATTATTTGGTTTGTGTGCGGAGGGATTATCTTATTCTTGGTAAAAGCAGAAGACACGTATGCCTAATATTTTTGATGTCATTATCATCGGTAGCGGAGCTGCTGGTGTCACTGCAGCCACTCCATTGATTGAAGCTGGCTTAAGCATAGCAATGGTTGATGGCGGAACAGCGCCAAATTTTCAACAACACCCAACTTCTAATACTACGTTTGAAGAACTGAGGAGCAGTGACACAGAACAATGGCAGCTGTTTTTAGGTCAAGATTTATCTGCCCTTAAATATATACATGACAGCCATGGCAAACAAATGACTTCAGGAAATAAGTCCTTTATCGTGAAACACAGCCAACAGCTTCCAATCATAACCAATAATTTAGAAATCCTTCAAAGCTTGGGCCAGGGTGGATTGAGCCAAGCCTGGGGGGCAGTATGCGACATATTCACTAATCAAGAACTAAACCTAGTTGGACTGCCTTCTCTCAAGACCATGAAAAAGCATTATCAAGAAGTTATCACTCAGATTGGGGTGTCCGGTAAGAAAGCCGGCTTTAAACTTCAACCAACTCTGAAAGTGAATGAGCAAGCCGAAGATATTCTCCGCGTAACACAGAGCGGAGGTAGTTACTGGCGTCAGAACCAGCTATCCATTTTTAAACCAATGATGGCGGTCCTCTCAAAATCCATAAAAAAAAGACGAGCTGTTTCGTACAGTGAACTAGAATTTTGGGGTAATCAAGGTCAAACAATGTATAAGCCTGATATTACCTTGAGTGAGTTAAAATCAAAAAAGAACTTCAAGTACCTTCCCGGATATATTGTGCAAACAGTTACTGACAAGCCAGCACAGGTGCTGGTTTCTGCCCAGGGCATTGAAACTGATACACCCAAAGTATTTAAAGCTCGCTGCGTGATCCTGGCAGCCGGTTCAATTAATACCTGCCGGATACTGCTCAGTAGCTTCAAAGCCTATGACCAATCAATTCCGTTCATTACCAAACCACACACTTTAACTTCTTACCTCAATTTAAAATTTTTACTTCGGCCTCAATCACGCAGAGTTACAGGTCTGTGCCAATTAGTCATAAGCCACCTCCATAAGCACACCACTGATGTTTCAGCCCAGTTTTATAGTTACAAATCATTATTGTGGTATAAACTGTTGCCCTTTATTCCGCTCCCCACACCACTGGCTCTGACTTTTCTCTCATTAGTAGGCCAGGCTTTATTAGTGAGTGATAATCGGTATGCATGGGGAGTAGAAAAAAACAACACTTTGACCCTCAGAAGAAGAAAAACTCAGGAGTACCTCGATCTTCACTACTCCCCGGACCCTACCCGCTTAAACCAGCTTAGAAACTCAATTCACCGCATCCAATTTGGCCTGCTCCGAATGGGTATTATTCCTTTAAAAACGGTTTCATTAGCGCATGGCTCAACTGCTCACTACGCTGGTGGAATTCCGGTCAGAGAAAAAAAAGGTGATGAGTTGCTGTCAGTAAATTCCCAAGGTCAATTATGGCAAGCCAGCAACATATACGTTGCAGATTCATCAACATGGAGTTATCTGCCGGCTAAGCCGTTGACACTTACTATTATGGCTAATGCCAACCGCATCGGCCACTTAGTGGCGAAGCAAGCTTTTCAACGTAAGTAACTTGGCAATCGATTGAGCAAATGTGTTCTGATGGTCTCAATATGAAAGACCCAGACATCAATAATAATCACGCCTGCCAATCCAATTAGCGCTAGCTGTTCAAAATGAGTTGGGGTGAAGATTGCTAAAAATATGGCGAATACATTCAATGCCACCGTAATTGGCACAATCGGCAGCTTGTTTAAAACCGTCACACTGACGCTATGAGTGTGATCTAATGTTAATTGAATTAGCTTAGCCGCTAGAATTGAGAGAATTAAACCAAAGGTAATTAAGACCAAAAAAAACGATAATGCAAAAGCGACTCCCGCTGTTAAAACCGCCAGTATAAGCATCCCAGCAACTACCATGAGCAAGGAGTTTGGCTTAAGCAGCACAATCGCTTTTAAATGTCTCCAGCCGTCAATCCAGCTCAATAAGTGCGAGGCCCTTTGCCGTTTATCTTTATATAAGGTGATGGGAACCTCAGCATAGAATCCCTGATTGAGAGCCGTCTTTATTAACAACTCACTCGCCCACTCCATACCTGAGTTGTGCATGTGCAGAGTTTTATAAAAGCTTTTTTTGACCAGTCTCATGCCAGAGTTACAGTCGGTTGACCGCAATCCGTACACAAGATAAATTAAGGCTGTTAAAACAGGGGTTCCCAGGTATCTATGCAACCACGGCATAGCCCCTGGCTTTATGGTCCCTGCAAAACGAGATCCCAGCACTAAATCATACTTCTTTAAGTAGGGCACGAACATTTTTAGTTGTAAAAAGTTATAGCTTAAATCAGCATCAGCATACAGAACGTAGTGACCTTTACTCTTCATAATTCCCCAATGAAGAGCCGCCCCGTAGCCCTTGAAAGGCACACGAATCAACCGCGCTAGTCGCTGATTAAGTACCTTCAGTTGTGATCCATCAACACTTCCATTATCTGCAACAATTACTTCAAAATCTTGGGGACAGTATTTTTGACCAGCTTTGTACGCGGTCTTGACTGCTCTTTCAATCGTTTTTGTCTCATTAAGACACGGAATAACTATGCTTAAAAGCATAATTAGCTTGTACCACGTTTTACTTCAGATGCATACGATACATATTGCAGGTATCTAAGCAACCCGCTGCCACAAGCTCTAAATTAAAACGGTTTACTATTGCCTCAAAGTCGGTGCTAAATCTTGATTCAGCGGTCAAGTATGCAGCACTCACATACACGGTCTGTCCTTGTTCAAGTAGTAATGAATAGTAATCGAGTAAGTGCTGGTAATCGACATCACTCCCCCATACATATTCCTGCTTGTCCAAAAACTCTTGGTCAAGTGAAAGGGGTAGTATTCTATACACAGGGCGAGTATATATATCAAAAAGTAACGGTGGGAGAGCCGTAATTACATACGATTTTTCACTGTATGTGTCAGTGATCGAGGTCTCAATTATTTTCACTGCTTCATACTGCCAGGCATGGCTTCTGCCACCCAAGTTAGCAGCTAACACCTGACGGATGAGAGTTCGTTGCTGAAAAATTAAGCTCACTAAAACTATAGTAACTGCTAAACGAGCTAATATCGTTTGAAAACGCTGTGCAAAGAGGGACACCCCAATCGCTAATAGCGGTAGTGATAATATCAAGTATCGAGTATCCGCCATGTAGAACGCGGCAATCAACAGGAACTGAGACAAAAACAATGCGATCAAGAGCCAAGATTTTGATCTTAAATCTGTATTTGTGCGGATATTTAAGACCGTTCCAGTGAGGAATAATATGAATATACCTAGATTGGAAAAAGTCACAGTCACCCATAGTAGTTGACTGGGCTTTCCGATCAATGAGCTCAGATAACTCCAAAGGTTGTGACTCACATATGAAAGGGAATAAAATGGTGTGCTCACCACCGCCCCAGTGGTTTCTGCCACCCCCTCATTAAACACCGACAGCGGGTTAAAACTGAGCGAGTACTGATATGCCAGCCAAATCCCTAGCAATACCGCTGACCATGACATAGCCAGCCCTATAAACCGGTACTGACGTTGAGAATACAAACGGTGAAACAGGAATAACGAGAGAACGACTGCCACTCCCACAAAGTTGTATTTTATGAGAACTAGTAAACCCACCGCCAGTGACACCCAGGATACCTGCCACCAGTGTTTTAAAGTTCCAGCCACCCCTACTAATGTCCAAATGAATAAGGTTAACCCTAAGTTCTCTGCCATCGGCACTGAAGGCAACCAGATCACAGTCAGGTGTGCTATATAGGTAAAGACCCCAAAATATACAGCCACATTTGACAGCTGCCACCTCCTCAGTAACAAATAGAGTCCTGAAATCCCCAGCACCCCTAAAGCTACATTGGTAAGGTAAAAAGCAGCTGGATCACTGGTTAAAAAGTATGCCGGTATCAACAACAATGAATACAAGGGCAAAATTCGGGCTGGTATCGTGAACAAGTTTTGATGGGAAACCGTGAAACTCATCCCTTGAGTTAAGCGCCAAGCGGGCAGGACATAGAATAATCCATCTGGGTATGGCTCGAGGTTTTTTAAAACATGTGACTGAGTAGCTGGCAAAACAAACGTCAGTCCTATAAATACAGCCAGGGCAGCAATTAAGGGCAATAACTTACTCTGTAACAGCTCGTTTATCATTGTAGATTTTAATTGCTAATAAGACGGTGAATCCAAATAAAAATCCTCGTGCTGCTAAGCGTGTCCAAGCAGCTGCTTCTAAGCCAAACTTTGGGACTAGAATCCCATTTCCAATCAGAACAATGAGTAACTGCAGAATACCACTGACTGAAAAGTACCAGTCTGCTTTGTAACTATAGAACAGTGCCAGAAAGGGAATCGTAGCAATTGTCAAGAAAGCTGAGGCCGCCAATAGTATTAAAATCGAACTCCCCCCCACATACTCTGAACCCACCGTCAACGTGATGGCTAAACGTGCAAAAGGTATGAAAACTAAAAATCCAAGCACTGCGGTTGCAGCTACGTACCAGGCTTTACGTATATAGACGCCCAAATCTTGGGCAGTTCGATAGCGAGCTACCCGAGGATACAACACATTACCTAATGAGTAGGCTACCAGAGTAATCATCATCGCAATTCGAGAGACGCCTCCTAACAAGCCGGTTTCGTAAGCGGTGAGATAGCGCTGAACAAATAATATGTCAACGTTTTCAATTAACCCAGCTGTTAAGAAGCCAACAGCGGAGTGTCGGGCCATGGCTAGTAGCGATTTATTTAATGGTTGGTTTGTCAGGCCGAAAGTGAGTTTGAGCGTGTTTGGTAGAAGTCTTCTCTGAAAAAGTATCGGAATTGCCGGGGCAATCATGTACCAGCTAAAAATGGGTAAGGCAGTCGCCCAACCGGTAGTCCAAAGCAGAATCAAACCCAGTAGTTTAGAACTAGCCTGGATAGCATTAATAAGTACTGCTTGATTAAAACGGTGCAGAGATTGCAACATAGCCAGCAAATGTTCATACCAAGTGGTCCCAAAACTCAACAGCACAGCTGCATATAAGAGTGCTGGTTGGGGGAAGCGAAGTAGCTCAACCAAAATCGGAGTTAACAGCATTCCCAGTATTAGAATCAGCAATGAAACAACTAATTTGGCTCGAATAGCATATGAAAATACATAGTTACTATTTTCGACGTCATTCTTGCCTCCCACGAATTTTAGAAGCGTTGCATTGAGACCAGCATCATTCAGTCTGGTCAAAATTAACACGATCGCAAATGCCACACTAAATTGGCCAAACTGGACTGGACCGAGTATCCTTGAGATCAAAATCAGGGCAACCGCCGAGATGCCAGTGGCAAAAGTATTACCAACAACTGTTACGAATGACTGTTTAAGACCCGTGGACGTTTGTAAATCCTTGATTACTCGGTGCATACTGTAATCATAAGGACTCGAGGATTAAATGACTAGGGTGAAGTGAATATCTTCAAAATTGTACCAATTTCCGCTTTAGTAAGCTCCGGGTTATTTCCGAAGTATAAACCTTGTTGGTGAATCAACTTTGAGTTAGATCTTTTTATGAATGAGCGATAACCCTTGACATGTTTTTCAAAGAAGGGCTGCTGGGTCATGTCCCCGCCGACAATCGGTCTTATCTCAATCTTGCCGGCGCACGCTTCTACTAATGAGTCTCTCAGTTCCTGGGTGCGGCAAACCACCGGAATGGCAAAGTTGGACAAGAAATCTATGTGGTCATGTCTGACGGGAAAGTATTTGTCTGTTTGAGCGTACAGCACCGGCGCGATTTGCATAAAAATATCCCTTCGTCTTTGGACTATTTCATCCAAGTACTGGAGCTGATTATTTCCAAGAAAACCGGCTATCTCAGTCGGTCGGAGGTTATACCCTAAATCATAAAAGGTGTATCGAGAGTAAAAAGTTGAGTTAACTTTAAATTTATTTCTAATTTTTGTTTGCTCGTTGAGGGCTAAATTTCTGTCCCACCCGTGCGCTCTCACAATTCTCAGCATCGTGGCTAGTTCTTTATCATCTGTACAGACAGCACCACCTTCTACAGTCGACATGTGATGTCCAACATAAAATGAAAAACTACTTGCTAAGCTATAGTTCCCGAGTTTTTTGCCTCTATAGATTGTCCCTAAGGATTCACAGTTATCTTCTAAGAAGATAATTTTCTCTTTTTTACAGATTTTTTGAATCACCTCTATGTCATCACAAAAACCCAGCAAATTAGTTATAAACATTCCCTGCAGCTTTCCCTTTTTAAGCGCTTGGCCAAAGGTCCTACTTGAAACATTCAAGGTCTCAGTCTCTACATCAACTGGAACTGGTTCTAATCCAAGCTCAATCAACGGCATGGCATTTGTTGACCAAGTCAGGGCTGAGAAGCCAACCCGATCACCTTTTTTAAGTCTTCCCAGGTTTAGAAGTGCTTGAATCATGGCCAAATTAGCCGAACTGCCGCTGTTCACAAACACACACTCTTTTCGATTTTGATATCGGGCGAAGTTCTGTTCGAACAACACGCATTGCTCACCAAAACTCAAAATCTGAGCAGAGGTAATGAAGTCCGTGAGCAGTTTTTTAGTTTTAGCCTCATGGTAAAAAGTCGATTTGATTAACTTTATTTCAGTGTTATGTATCATCTCGGTACCTTGCTTTTTTCTCATACCAAAAAGCTCTTCCACTAGGAATCCTATCACAAAAAAAATTGTCGGCGGCAAGCTAGTGAAGAGTCTTTCTGCACTTCCAGGAATGGCCGACCAGTCCTCATAACTAAGGGCAAAGAAAATGCCGCCCACAATGACGATGCCAACTGTTAACACTGCCCAGAGACCTTCAACCCAATACCTTTTTAAGCGCTCAAATTTAACAAAAATGAGTAAGGGCAGTAATAATAGGAGTGGATACTGAAGGGTTTTAATGAAAATACCTAACACAAATATAACTACCTGAGGCACAGCCAGAAGTTGCTGAATAGAAAGATTTCTGAAGACTTCAAGGGCAGTTGTCAGAGAAAATGCTTCTATCGCTGAGGAGTAAGGCGCAATTACAGCCGAGATATACCCTCCCCACACCTGTCTAATAATCAGAATTGGCAGCAAAGCCCAGATAAAACTCCAGTGTTTGTTTTTTACTGCGAACAGAATTCCTAGGAGCACCACCACATAGTAAAAGGGATCCACAAACCGAATCCACATTGAAGTTGCTATGAGTAAACCAGCAATAATTGGAGAGTTTTTGCCTCTGACAGCCTCAAAAAAATAAATCATGCCCAGGGTAAAAGCGACAGTGAAGGGAAAGTTTGTGTAAGCAGTCTGGGCTTGAAGTAGATAATCAGAGCTAAATAAGCTTAACATTAGTATTGCTACAGCCACATATTTTGATTGATAGGTTCTAAATAAAATACTCAGCAAGGTTAGAAAGAACAGTCCGTAGAAGATTGCATACGTTAGCAGCACAAATTGTGAGCCACCAATATAGGTGATCGCATGAATAATACTCGTCATTAGTGGATAGGAGAAATAATAAACAAATCGGCTGCCCTCACCACTAGACATTTCATACAACGGCAGCAAGTTTCGATCTTGAGACAACACTCTCCCTCTAAAGTCATACAGCGTCATTACATCCCAGTCAAACGGACCCCAGGCATAATTTAGGATGCCTACCACCAAAGTCATCAAGATAATTAACATTGGCAATAATAACCACAAATTCGGTTTAACCACCACTGATTTCACTGCCTTTGTGAGCTGACTCAAATCCTGCTCTACATTTTTTCTAAACACTCTCGCTAATAGAATTGTCAGCAATAAACAAGCTAAAGAAAACAACTCAATTCCGGAAACAGTATAAATTCGGTCACTCAAAAGACTCACGCCAAATACCGCAAACGTAGTTACTGCCAATCCGATAATTGGCGCCACTAGCGCTCTTTCCCACATTGGTAGCCGCTTCTCAACCAGCATCAGCAGCACATAACCCAGAAGGCAACTGACAAGAAAAAACATTCCAAATAACACCATACTACCTATCTGTTTGATCTCTAATAATACTTCGAGGCAAATTATAATAAACTTCAGTTGCCCAATATCGACCTGATTTTTCCAAAAGTTGATTTTGCTGTATGGGATTCACATCCAAATGCTTCAATGTTAAATAGTACAGGAAGTTAAAATAAGGATCATCTGATATTAAAGGTTCGATTTTCATTAGAGTCGCATAGGCATCCTGGTGCCTTTGTTCTTTAAGTAGATGTTCAACGAGAGTTAGACAGCTGCGACCTGAACATGAAGCCAGAGCATCACTCGACTGATTGTCTACCTTTAACAGACCGTTTCCTTCAAGATATGCCATTGCCCTAGGTGCACCAAGATCAATGCCAAACTTCAGAGCGTAAGTTGCTTGTTCAGTATTTCCATTTCTCTTCTCAAACTCTCTGATTCTTGTAAACGCGTTACCCAAAGTTACAAACTCAAGCTGCTTGAAGGTCTCATTCGTAGCTGAATACAAAATCTGGGTCAGGCCTTGGCTATCTTTGAACTCTATGGCTAATCGGGCTGAAAATGAGCTGGTTGATTCCAACTGTAACTCAATCGGAATATCTCGAGACAGTTGATAATTACTACCTAACCACAGAATATCTGATTCTATAGTGCTGGAGGTGGCGACAAGTGACAGTTGGTTATTCTGTAACAAGGCTTTTATTTTGGTACTCGCGGACTGACTAGCTTGAGGCAGTAATGACCACTCAGTAGTCCCAACTCGTAATGCGGTCACTTGGACTTCCCGGATTCTGGGCTCATATAAAATTACTTTTTCAGTGGGAATGATTATGGTTGGCCATCCAGCCATGTTATTGCCAACGGTGTGAATATAGTGAGAACCATCCTCTATTAGAGCCCACTCATACTCGCCTTTGCCCCATTCCGGAGCAACCAGAGTCCGTGGATACAAAAATCTTCTGACAATAAATTGGTTGCCTGTCTCTGGCCAGGGATATTTCTGAGGTGGATGAAGTATGACTGCGTCAGCCGTCGTGTGTTCACGAACAAATGCAAAGTATGGCACGATAAATCCCCACAGTGACTCCATGCGCTGGTCATACGATTGAGCAATCAACAATCGAGCTCGAGTCGTTCGAATGATGAGCAGCTCAAAGTATGGGCTGTACTGACTAGAGAGGAGGAACAGAAAGACAGCAATCACAATGCCCTGGGGCAGCGTCTTGATGACGGCATAGTTTGAAAGATACGGCAGTACCAGCAAGATGAACGTATAGATCAGAGTCAAGCAAAAAATGGGAATATTGATCTCATTTTGCGATAGAAAACCGACTCTTTGAAGTAGAACTGAGCCAATTAAGATCACCACAAATAACAAGGCCGCTGCTAGATAGCGAATGTTGCTATATAGCTGACTCAGCCTCTGACTCTTTTTCAGCTCTTGGTTTTGCCACACCAAAATACCAGTTAGTATCGAAAATATCAGAATCAAAGAAATGCTTGAGGTATGTCGGGATAAAAAGCCAAAAGATCGTATTTGCTCAATCAATAAGGCCGTGTAGGCAACTGGTACTGAATATAGGAACAAATCTAGAAGATGATGCTGAAATAAATCAGTTATTATTTTTTTTAGTTGTAGGAACTTCAGGACTAGGTTCATGAATTCAGTTATGAGCAGTTTGATGTATTTGCTTGTAGCAGATTTTTAGAAGTGGCACAACGGCAGCTTTAGGTCAAACTAGAGCATTTTCTCAAGTCGCTTCACCGTTTTTTCCCAGGTATATTTTTTGACAATGCTTTGACGAGCTGCTTTTCCCATCTGTTTGCCTACTTTTGGATGACTCAGAATGTAAGCAATCTTTTCGGCTAAAAGAACCGTGTTGACTGGATCAACTAGGAAGCCTGTCTGACCATCAACTACATCCTCACCACCCATGTCTGGACGAATCGCAGGCGTTTCGCACGACATAGCTTCTTTGACCGGTAAAGCCATGGAGGTTGTCCCTGATTTTAAACTATTTGAACCTTGCACCATGACAGTTGCCAGAGAGTAGTAATGAGGAAGTTCCTCCAATGACACAAACCCCATAAATCTGACGTTTTTCTCGATGCGCAGTGACTTAGCCAACTGTTTAAGCTCATTCTCGGCTTTGGGGTTTGAGATCGTAGACGTAATCAAGAGGAGTACCTTTGGATGTTCTTCAGCTGCAATGGCAATTGCTTTGATAACCCTATCAGTTCCCTTGACCGGAGAGTAGTCTGTGCTGTGAATCACGACCGGTCGGCCATTATAAAGTTTGGCCAAATCTGGTGGCACAAATGGCTTAAATCGCTTACTATCAACGCCGGCGTAAATTACGCTAGCAGATACCTGATACTGCTCAAGTATAGCCGCCTGGGTAACTTGATTCAGGGTCACGACTGAATCTGCCTGAGCCACTGCTTTTATATCAATGTGTCTGTAGAGGCCAGAGATGAAGTGGATAAAGATTTTTTTAAATGGTGAAAAGTATTTAATAAACTCTCGGTCAAAGAAAAAGGCAAAGGGTTCGTAACATAGTTGAACGTGTTGGTAGTCTAGCTGATTGGCAACCGCATTCATGGGAAACATACTGGAAACAAGAGTTGTATTTGATGATTCTAACCCTCGCTCAACTAGTATCTTTTTAATCTGTAAAACTCTCCGAGGAATGAAGAAAGGTAAACCTAACCAGTAATAAGGATGAATTGAAGTTGCTGAGTTCAGAGTGATCAGTGGTACTCCCAGCTCTCGATACTGCTTGACCACCAATGAGTTAGTTCTTTCCACGATCACCAAGACGTTATGTTTTTTTGATAATCGCTTTACGACTTCATAAATGTACTTGGTTCCCCCCATCCAGTAGAGGAAATGACTGTGAATCCAAACAATATTCGGAGTTACTGCCATATACTCCAAACTAACCTTTCATCTCTAGCTACAGAACTTGCATCTGGCCATAGCTGGGATTGTAAGGTTGCGGACATACTTGCCACAGGCTTGCCTCTGACAATTAATATTTTATTTGAAGTCATATCAGTGCTATAGGCTGAGTAAATATCACCTGTTACCTGATAGATCATACCAAAGTCAGCGGTGGTGGCTGCATTTTCACTATAAAGGTTGAGCTCACGGCGGAAAAAGTCCGAGGCAAACAACCCCACTTCATAAATAACTTCATAATCATTGTGAGTCATATACACATTCGACTGTGCCGGTACCTGATACCACAGATATCTAATTAATCCATAGCTATATTGATACTGAGTAAACCACGTATCTCGACTTGCTAGAGTTCGATCAATTAATCGATAAACTCGCCAAGACTGAGGTAAAAAAACAAGACTTGTGACTAGAGAGATAAACAGCAGTGAGACTCCTGAATACGTGATGGATCTTATAAGTAGGGACAACCTGTCTGGAGCTGCATTTTGAAGCAGTCCTTTTCCCCACCCCAGCTGTTCTTTGATTTCAAGCCCCACATACATCAGGATGCAGAGGTAAACGAACAAAAAATATCGCTCTAGCTGATATAACCAGGGTAACTGTAGCGCTGTTGCTCCAATACCTATGCCCAAGATCAGAATTAACCAAAAGTTGCGCCAGAGGAGTGATTTTAGGTCGGTGTATTGAAAAGAAACTCTGATACTAGTAAACACTAAGCCAGCACACCAGATCCAAAACATCTCTGGGATACTGGCCCGAATTATGTGTGCATTCAGCAGGATCACGTTTGGGGAGACTTGGAATCCAGCAGCATATCCGGTACTTTCTGGTATTAGTGAATAGAACAGGAATCCAACTACTGTCAGCCCGATACCCAGAATTAACTCGTTAACTCTCAGCTTGCCCGTCAGCATCCTCAGCAGGATATAGATATAGTAGGCAGGAATCAGCAGCAATGAAGTCTCCTTAGCCATGAAGGCAAACAACCCAATCATTAAACCCCAGAGAGTAAATTTCAGCGAGCGATGACTGTCCGCCAAAAAAGTCAGGTAGAAAATAAATAACAGTAGCAGCACAACTTGCCTTACTTCAGCTGTTCCCAGTCTATAAAAGTTTTCAGCCACGGCAGGTAGAAAAAATACTGGCAAGGTAGACATAAAGCTGAAAGCAGGCAACCTAGTGACTCTCACAAAAATGCCATAAACCAAGCCCACCAACAACATCAAGGTCAAGAGCTGACCGATCCAAAAAATCAAGGGGTTAGTACCAAAGAATAACAAAAAGAAAAAATATAAGTAATACAGTGGCCTAAACCTACCAATCTCAACCTCATATAACTGAGCTTGCCAGTTTTCAAAGGATAACTCTTGCTTGAGCTGCAGTACCTTCAATATCACATGACCATCATCAATTAAGTTCAGTGCCGGCTGACGGAGGAAAATTCCCATATAAGCAATACACCCCAAACATAACACCATTAAAAAAAGTATGATCTGGTTTCTTTGAATAATCTGCATAATCATAGGGGTTTAACTGCCTTGATGGCTATATTCACCATTACTGGGCCTAGTGAGTCACCAAACCAGTGAAAGAAATCGAGAGCTGGGTAGGTAAAGGGGACAACAAAAGGAAACAAATGTATACCTCTCATTCGAACTAATTTGAATTTCTTATGAGTAAGTAGGTCTTTAAGATCACCCCAGTGTTGCCAGTTTTCTAAACCTTGATATGGTCTAATTTTCAGGGCGTTGGCAATGAGTAATGAAAAATACCAAAACCGATTCGGCGTGGTAATTATCAAAATCCCTCCTGGTTTAAGAACTCGGTACATCTCGGAGATCGCTTTGCGTGGGTCAGTCACGTGTTCAATCACTTCTGAACTAATCACGATGTCAAAGGATTTGGCTTTGAAAGGCATTTTCATAAGGTCTCCAACAACTCTCTTTGAGACACATTTTTGGGCCACTTTTTTTAACAGCTCACTACCCACATCCATAGAGGTAACCCGAGCTCCTCGGGCAGCCGCAGCTTGACTAAACCAACCAGTCCCACAGCCTGCATCCAGTAACGCTTTGCCTTTAATATCCTCTGTTAGGAGCTCACGGTAAACAACGTCCAATCGTTTGTATGTATCGTACATATTCACCACTGAATCGAAGCTATCCGCAATCGACTCATAAAAAAGCATTTTTTTCTGGTTGCTATCACGACCAACCTTAATTGTTTTCGGCACGGATTTTCCTTTCGGTTTTAATACTCAGTTTTTTTCTGCTGGTTTGAGTTTTCACAATGTATATTGGTCTTCTCTTTAGTTCATCATAAATGGCAGCCATGTATATCCCTAATAAACCGAGAAATATTGATAAAAATGCCACTAGCACCAACAACACAAACAGCATGCTCGCCCAACCACTAATGCTCCCAACCACGATTCTAATATACAAAACATAACCTGCATAAATAGTAGCACAGACGAATAAAATCAACCCAAAAATGCCTGCAGCATATAAGGGAGCGACGGTAAAGGATGTAATGCTGTCAAACGACAATTGAAGTAATTTGAAAAGGGTATATTTACTCTCTCCTGTCTCCCGCTTATTCACTTGGTACTCAATTACCACAGTTGAGAATCCTATCCACTGAGCTAGTCCCCTCAAAAATCGACGCCGTTCTTTTAACTCTAGGACGGTGCTGAGGGCTTTTCTTTTAAAAGACATGAAGTCTGAAATATCAATACTTATGGCCTTATCACTGAAAAAATTAATGAAGCTATAAAAAAAGAAGCGGAAAAACCGTTTAATGAGCGGCGGGTGGCTTATATACTTTCGAGTAGTAAATACAATGTCCACACCTTTCCGATGATACTTAAGCATCTGCAGAATTAGTTCCGGGGGGTGTTGAAGGTCAGCGTCCAGATTCACAACAATTTTGCCTCTAGCTGCTTCCAGTCCAGCTAGAATTGCCGGTTGCTGCCCAAAATTTCGCGATAAAGTAATGACTCTCTGAGTAAAATTGAGCTTGGTTTTGAGCAAAGCGCTCTCCGTACGATCAGTACTCCCGTCATTAACTAACACCACTTCTGTCCTTGATGGCAACGACTTAGACAGCTTATTTAAAGACTTAAATAATCGCGGAACACTTGCCTCTTCATTGTAAAGAGGAATTACAATAGATAATTCAATGTCGCCATCAGTCACTGAGCCTTTTGGGCAAGCTCTTTAGATACCACTTGATTGTGTTTCGCAGACCTTCCTCAAACTGAACCTGGGCTGTAAAACCAAACGCTTTTTGAGCCCGGCTGGTGTCAAGCATTCTACGTGGCTGACCGTCTGGCTTGGAAGTATCAAATACTATACTGCCTTCAAACCCTACGATCTGCGTAATTAACTCGGCCAAGTCCTTGATCGAGATCTCAAACCCAGCACCAATGTTTACTGGCTCGCAACTGTTATACTTTTCTGCAGCTAACACGATGGCTCTCCCACAATCCTCCACAAATAGGAACTCTCGAGTGGCTTTACCAGTCCCCCAGACGACAACCTCCTGGCGGTGACTGTGCTTAGCCTGGACAATTTTCTTGATCAACGCTGGAATTACATGTGAAGAGTTGGGATCAAAATTATCCTCTGGACCATACATATTAACGGGTAATAAAAAGATAGCGTTGAAGTTATACTCTGTCCGGTAGGCTTGAGCCTGCACCAACATCATTTTTTTGGCTAGACCGTACGGGGCATTCGTTTCTTCTGGATACCCATCCCAAAGATTCTCCTCTTTAAATGGAACCGGGGTGAACTTAGGATATGCACAAATAGTTCCCAGAGCCACAAACTTCTGAACTGCGGCTCTTCGAGCTTGCTCCATCAAATGTACACCCATCAGTAGATTATCGTAAAACAAAGTTCCAGGAAATTTTTGATTATATCCAATCCCACCCACATTGGCAGCTAAATGAATAACCACATCAGTCCCAGAAACTACCTCGGCACAGGCGCTAGCATCACGCAGATCGTACTCGGCTGAGGAAGGAACTCTTAGCTCTTTGGGCTCGAGCTGCCGTAGTTGCTTAACCAGCTGTCCCCCCACGAATCCATGACCTCCAGTCACAAGAACTCGTTTTTTTGACCAAAAGGCTTTATTCATTTAAGGATATGATAGATCATTTTAATAAGCTCATTATGCACAGAATGTAAAAAAATCCAAGCTGGGTTTGGATTAAGTTGCTTAGCTACCCGCAGCTCCTCGTCAAATTGAGCCACAAACTGTCTTCCGCCTTTCGAAGCGGAGTGGACTCTGAAAGCGGCTAAGGTTTGATCTAACAAAATCGGCTCGCCAAGTTGCTTAATCAGTCTTAACCAATACTCGTAGTCCATGACATACTTTAACTTAACATTGAACTCACCAATTGCTTGTACCGCTGACCAGCGAATGAAAACCGCTGGCTGCGGAACGGGATTGCAGATGCCTAATATATTTTTAATACCCAGTCTGCGCAGAATCTGCTTGTAGCGTCTAATCATTTCTTGAATTTTGTGGCCATGTTGGTTGACGATCGTACAGTCCCCCACCAGCCAATCACATTCCGGATGTTTCTCAAACGCCCGAGCCACCACGGCAAAGACGTTCGGATGATAGTAGTCATCTGAGTTCAAATATGAAAAGAATGTCCGGTCATCTAAACCACTCTGGTGGGATACGTTGATAAAATGACGAATGCCTTTATTTATGGCATCAGTCTGACCTTTATCTTTCTCTGAAAACCAACTCAACTTTTGGGAGTATTTCTTTAAGATTGCGACAGTTTCATCACTTGATTTACCGTCCATGACTAGGTACTGGCACTTAACTCCAGACTGCGACAAGACTGAGCGTATGGTTTGTTCTATAAACTGTGCCTGATTAAATGAAGGTGTTACCACCAAAAATGTCGGTAATTTCTTGGTCACAACTATTTTTTCTTGTTAGCCACTAGGGATTTTACATTCTTAATTGCCAGCTCTCGTGTTAACTGCTCCAATTTCAGAGCCATTTCTTTTTGTTGAAAATAACCAAAAAAAACTAGGACTGTCAGTATCATCAAGGCTACAATCAGCAGCAAGTCGAAAACCCGAGCAAATCTCAACGTGTGAGATATTCCGGTTAGCCAGTTAGGAAATATTGAGATCACAATAAAGAATATCCAGGTGGTGACCCAAAAACTGACTTCCGCAAATGATAAGGTTTTTTTCTTACCATGAATAGAAATCACGTACAGCATGAATAAAGCAAACAGAATGGCCCCAATTTGGAAAAAAGTCATAGAGTCACTCTCCAGTTAAGTAACTGAACCACCATTTGGGGGACATCGAGCATTGTCATACCCTTATTCATATCATGATAAATAGTTTTAATGCAAACAACCGAGAACTGCAAACGATGCTTGGCAATTCTAGCAGCTATTTCCATTTCTACAGCATAGTCCGTAGCATGCCATCGTAATACTTGGTAACTTTGCTTCGTGAAAGCTTTGTAACCAGATGGAATGTCAGGAATGTACTGACCAAAAATGGCTTCAATTAACTTTGAGGCCATTCCATTAGTCAAAGATCTCATTTTTGGCATCTTAGCTGAGACTTCTCTGACTCCTAATACAACTGCCGCTCCTCTCCCCAACTCACCAAAGAATAACGGCAGCTCTGCGGGATCGTGCTGATCATCGGCATCCATCAAGATCACTGCCTGGGCATCCAAGCTATTAAAAGCGAAATCACAACCAGTCTTTAAAGCTGCACCCTTTCCAAGATTAACCTGGTGACTTAAGGTGTATGCCGCACTGGAACTGGCTACTTTGGAAGTGTGATCATCAGAACCATCGTCTACCACAATAATATTGTGGGTATACTCAGCTACCTTGCGTAGAACTTTCAACAGATATCGGTCTTCATTAAAAGCTGGGATTACCAGCCATGTATTATTGACTATTTCACTAGAGTTTTTGCTCATACTCTGGATTTATACCAGGCCGCAACTTTTTGTACACCCTCTGCAAAAGCGATGGTAGGACTCCAACCCAACAGTTGTTCAGCCTTTTTGTATGAAAGGACACTTCTGACCTGTTCTCCAGGCCGCTCAGCTCCATACTCTACTGGAACTGATAGCCCTAAGGCTGTTACTACCTGCTCAAACACCTCTTTGGTCGATGTTTCGGTCATTGTTCCAATGTTCAAGGCACCAACAAACTCAGCTGATAGCGCCAACTCATTGGCACGAGCCACATCAGTCACAAACACGTAATCACGAGTATGAGAACCATCTCCATTAATAACTGGTTTTTTTCCCGCAGCCAACATCTCCGAAAAGATGGCCACCACGCCGGATTCACCGTGAGGATTTTGTCTTGGTCCGTAGACATTCGCATACCTAAGGGCGATGTATGGAATACCATACTGCTGGTAATAGTAATTGAGATATAACTCACCGGATCTTTTTGACACCCCGTAGGGTGAGAGCGGCTCTTCTCTCAAACTTTCGTCAAAAGGCACCGGTTTATCCCCATACATTGCACCCCCGGTAGAAGCCATAATCACTTTTTTTACGCCTACATCTTTAGCGGCTTCCATCATGTTAATGATACCCATAATATTATTCTCGGCATCAAACTGTGGATTTTTTACTGAATTTCCAACTTGAATGTGAGCCGCGTGGTGATCAATAATTTCAGGTCGTTCACTTCTGATGATATCCTGGATCGAGTCCTTATGAGTAATGTCAGCCTCAATTAGTCTGGCCTGAGGATTGACATATTCCTTCTTTCCCGTTGATAAGTTATCAACAATTACAACCTCATGCCCCAGCTCAATGAATCTGTCACTTACGTGGGAGGCAATAAAACCAGCCCCGCCAGTCACGAGAATTTTCATATGTTCCTTTAAGCTACCCAGTATCCTTGGATAAATAGAATTGTGTTTACCATTAACAATATGCTTGATCCTAACAAATACCAGCGCAGAAGCCAACCTCTGGTTTTAAACCAAATAATGAGCAGCAGATGCAACGAAAATGATACCAAAATATACCGAGGCAAGCTGGAAAATGTTCCGGTTAAGGTTGGTACTAAAAATGCTCCCAAGGAGAACAAAACGTATGATGGTCTAATTTCTTTGAAGGAGAGTAAAATTCCCGCTAGAGCCATGGTACCGACCACGGCTTCTTGAACAAATGCAAAGTACTTTAAGTCAATCGGTCGATACGTCAATAAAATCTTTATGTAACGCCAAATGACTTGTGGATACAGAATCAATTGCTCCTGCCGTCCAGCTCCAAAGGCGGCTTGAACGTGTAGAAAGTAGAGAGCGTCATGATACTCACCCACTAAGAACCACATGTACGATGCTAAACCGCTCAAACCCAGCATAATCCAGACTAAGGAGATTTTGTGCTGAGCTAAAACTGTCTGTATCACCGTCAGATTCGTTACTTTCCGGCGATTTTTAGTCAGGGTTTGATATTGTTGCCAATACAGCTCAAGCATCAGACTCGGCACTAAAAGTACTCCGACTACTCTAGTTCCCGAAGCCATTCCAGCTAATACCCCAGCCAGCCACCATTTTTGTCTTCTGGCTGCTAGAAAACTGCCAATGACTAAACACATAAACAGGGACTCGTTGTACACTGCCCCAAAGAAAAAAGCAGTTGGAAACAGAAACAGGATTGACAGTGCCTGCCACCACTTAAGTTCTGGTGCCACGTCTTGTACCATCATTCGCCATAAATACATCAGCACCAGGGTGGACAGATTTGAGATCAGTAATCCAGCTAGGATGGTGTTATTAATAACAAGATGGAGGATCTGGACTGCTAGGGGGAATAAAGGGAAGAAGGCTTGAATCAATCCAGTTCCGATATAACCGATCTCAGCGATTGTCATGTAATGGAGTCCGTCAAAGTTTGCCCAAGATGAAAGCCAGAGCGGTAGATCATAAAGCGGCAAGATGGTAAAGGCATACGCAAAGCTTGGTCGATACGGCAGGACAGCTGGTGCCAAAACCGAGACCACAAATAAACCTAATCGCCAAACAACGAAATACAGGAGCACTTGGATATAAGCTCTTTTATTCATGCCTACCAGCAAAATGCTTTTTGATTACCAAGATAGATACTACCAAACCTGAAATCAAAGATACGGTATTGCCTAACAATCGAGCCCAAGTGTTTTGGGTAAAGCGAGTTATCACCTCATACCTGCCCGGCGACAAACGATACGCCAAACGACCCGCTATCTCGTCATTATCAATATACTCAACCATCCTGGGAACACCATTTTCCATAACCATTGACTCCCATCCCCGGAAGTTCATCGTCGGTTCGATAATGACTGCCTCTGATTGGAGTGCCAGTTGATATACTCTGTACGAACCACTCCATTTAGAAACTAACACCTCACCCATTCCTGCCGCCAACTTAGGCCTCGGTTGCCAGTCCCCTATTGATAGGTACCGAAATGAAACGGGCAGATTTTCATTTTTGGTGGTAGTGCTTTGGCCAAATAACTCGTATTCAATGTTGGCTTTATTAACAAACTGGGTAACTGAGAGCCGAACCGTACTAACCGCTTGAGTTACCAACAAAAGAATTAGCAGAACTTGAGCCCATCTTGCCCAAGCACGATAGGTGAATAACCACAGTAGGGGCAACCACGCCACTAAAAACAGACTCAGACGCCAAGGGAATTGGATAAATCTGACCAGCGGAATCAACTGCCAAATAGGGGCAGATACGCTTAGTTGCAAGATCACAAGAATCCAAGCCACCACCACAACACTTATCAAAAAAAGTCCCGGAATTGTCTTTGTTAAGATAGCTGCCGATTGGTGTTTAATGAGAAGCAAGCTACTCATTAGCAATATTAACCACTGGGCTGCACCTAGGTTGAAGGACAAGCTGTCTACACTACCTGGAACAGAAAACCCAAACTGGAGCGGACTAAACAGCAACTGATGAAAACGGGGAAAATGCAAACTATACTCTTGTGATAAACCGGCTTTATCAAGTACCACCAGTGATTTTTCAGCCAAGGCTGGTAACCAAAACCACAGCGATAACAAACCTGCGATCAGGAATGTGGATAGGAACAACCGCCAATACTTAACAGTAATGCCCAGTCGAAAGACTGCATAGATTACAAGCAAAGGTACCCCAAAAAGGACGGTTACATTGTGAGAAAGCATAAAGGCAGTCGTTACCAGCGAGACGCTAAACCATGCCCAACTACCCAATGGCAATTGCTGCTGTTTGATTTTTTCCACTCCCACAATCAGCCAGGGTAGGATAGAAATTGCTAAAACTTCACCAATGCTGCCCCTAACTAAAATGGCATTCACAAGGTAGGGGTTTAAGCCAAAGGTAGAGATAGCCACTAACTGGCCTAAAAATGATACATTTAATTGTTTAGATATACTACTGATTGCAGCTAAACCAAAGGCTACGGCAGCCACCATTATTACTTTAAAAGTAATCGTGTACGGTACTTTAAGTACTGAAAAAGGTAGTGCCAATAGATTTGGCAACGGATAATTGTAGTTGAAAACTGGATATCCATAGCCGTTGTTCAAATGAGGGGCAAAACGGGGCGGGATTTGTTTCTCCCTGACGGCCTGCTTGAAGTTTGCAAATCGAGCCAAGTGATTCTCCCCATCGTGGGTATATGGCACCCCAGCTTGAAAATAAGGATGAAAAGTTACGAGCAGTATGGTCACCATTAAAGCAATTTTAATGAAAGAGTTAGGCACGATATAAGCTTTCGTAGACATCGATGGTAGCGGCTGCTGTCTTTGACCATGAGAATGCTTGGGACCAGTGATAGGCATCTTTGATGACTCGTTCGCGCTTAGAAGCACTCCACTCAATCACTTGATTAATTCCCTCTGACAGAGACTCTGACGTTGGTTGAACCAAGACTGCATGGTCACCCGCTACTTCCGGTAATGACGACACATTTGTGGTGACAACTGGCGTACGGCACTGCATGGCTTCGAGCACTGGCAGTCCAAAGCCTTCATACAACGATGGCTGAACATAGGCGGTCGCCCCAGAATAAAGTGCTGAAAGCTCTCTGTTACTTTCAGCTGGTAGCTCTGCTAAAAACTGGATTCTGCCGGCAACATCACTTAAAGCAATTTGAGTCTCAATCCATTGCCACTCCGGTACATCATGGGGCCTAAAGTTTTTGCCCACGCACACTAATCGTATGTCCTCAGGAATATACTTGAGAGCCTTGATTAACTGGGGCAAGTTTTTATTATAATTAATATCCCCCACGTACAGAATATATTTCTCAGGCACGTTTAAGGCAGTGCGGATAGCATGTGCAGCAGGAGCATCAAGCTTCCTTAATTCAGGATTTGCGGCTAAGGGGATCACATGAATTTTTTTGGTGGGAATTTTCAATAGTTTGTGTATATCTGCTTTAGATGCTTCCGAGTCAGTAATAATGGCCTCGCTGTTTCTAGCAACCAGCGTCTGTCGAAACAACCGTAGACTGCCCTTCTTCCCAGGCTGATAGAACTGTGGAAACTGTAAAGGAATAACATCATGGATGGTGATCACCGTTTTGCTTTTTTTTATCAGCGGCAAGGTGGAGAAAAAAAGATCAAAAAAAGGATAGTGAGTTACGTCAATTTTTTGGGTCTTAGGAATATCCGACTTTGACCGAAACAACTGAACCCGATCATTACTGGCCAGTGATTCGGATAAAAAACGAGTATAGACACCCACTCCCCGATGTTTGTTTTCATTACTCAGTGGTGTGGTATCAAGCAGAACGTTTAGCATATAACTCCCAGAGTTTTATAAACGCTACGGCGTGATGCAAACCGCTAAAAACGGCAAATAAAAATCCCGGAACTCCATCAACATACCCACGATGCCTGAGATACAGGCTCACAAAAGTCACTAGGGGCTTCCAGAGCATCAACTGGATGAAGGTCAAGAAAGTCACTGGCACTTGTGCTTCAGCCAGTTGAGTGGCTTTAAAGCTGGTATAGGTATTAAATTTTCGTAAATACTCATCGAACGTAGGGTTGGAGTAATGAATAAGATGTCCTTCAGCCCACCCCACCTCGCCTGAAACCTTCATCTGCTCATGCACATCCTTCTGTGGGAGCTTGGCTTTACCATTCACATACAGACGAATAACTGGATCTGGATACTGCCCGCCTTTTTTCAGGAATTGACCTAAAAATAGATTCTTTCGTTTCAACCACCAGGCAGACGGCTGAAAAGACTCCAGTTCAGCTGAAGCAAGCTGCTGTTTGAGTCGGGAGATGAACCCAGCCAGTTCCTGATCTACAGCTTCGTCTGCATCCAGCTGTAGTACTAATTTGCCCTGTGCTGCATTCATCGCCAGCTGCTTATTGATATGAAAATTTTCTTTGTTGGTAGTCGAGATGACTTTAGCCCCGGCCTTTTTTGCCAAGAAAACAGTCTCATCACTTGACTCTCCGTCGACTACGATAATCTCATCAGCTATGGCACTCACAGAGTCTAGACATCGCTGAATATTCTTGGCTTCATTATGGGTAGCCAACACCACTGATAGGATACTATTCATACAAGAGTCAAGATTTCAGTTTCCAACGCATTTCGCTATTACTCCATTCTAACAGGATTTTTTCATCTGGCTGCTGATCCCCGGGTTTCGCTACAAAATGAAAGCGCTCTACTTTTTCACCATACCTAAATCCAATCTTATCTGGTAACTGCTTCACTACAGTCTCAAAAAAGAGTGATGGCGGTAACTTCAGATACCAGGCAGTTAAAATATATTGATAGCCGCCACCATCAACTACTGCCACTTTCTCTTGAGGATAGAGCCGTGACAACAACTGCAGCTGCTGTTCGTAGCCGGGTTGAAATGCGCCTTGCTGACTGGGATACTGGATAAAATAGAGTTGTCCGTAGCGGGCTGCTTCAATGAACAGTATCACCAAAAAAACGGGCAGAATCATGAATTCATGTTTACGAATACGTTTTAAGGCACTTAGCCAAGAAAGTCCCACTACAGACAGTAAGATGAGGATGAAAAAAAACACTAAACTTCGAGTTGCGTGAGGGGCATCAACCGTCACTATCGAGGGTAATAATGAGCTGAACAATAAAAGTACTACCCAAACAGTGCGGTCCCCTAACTCTCTGAAGCGGCGTCTCCTTACTGCTTGAAAAGCCTTAACCGCGGTTACCCCTATTCCCAAAATTCCTAGCACATACACACTCCAGTACAGATGCCCCCAGCTTGGCAGCTGATGCCAGGGGTGACTTCCTCCAGTTGTGACCAGAAAACTGGGGCTAAAACTTGTTCCAAAATTTCTAAGCATGACCCCTGATAGGTACACGACTTTATGGCCAAAAGTCCTTTGAGCCAGACCACTAAACTGCTCTCGATACGCAGTTGCAGCTTCATTAACTGTGGCATCGGAAAAGATAGTGATGCCACTTTTTTGAGCACTTAACGGCAACAACACCCATCCAGCCACCACACCGGCTAACAACAATCCAGCTACAGGCACAATCCAGTTTCGCCAGAGAGAGATTCCCCTCTGAAATGGAATCGCAATTAAAATCACCGGCAATAATAATAATGGTGTGTTGTAGGTAAACACCGCGGCCAAGGCAATCAGTATTGAGATCACATCAGTGATTACGCGCTGCTTTCTGGGTGGCCACCACAGCAAGCCAATCACCACTAGTATCAGTGCTAGACCCACGTTGGCCTCAAATGCCATGCGCGAGTAGAACCAAAAAATGGGAATGACTGAGGTTATTACGGCACTCACTAGTGAAAGCTTCGGCGATAAATACAAACAACGACCCCACCAATAAGCAATCACTATGATTGCAGTTCCGGCGATTACTGATGGTAATCGAACAGCCAGATCCGAATAACCGAAGATCGAAAAACTGACGACGCTCAGGAGCGGATAGCCGAGTAACTTATAGTCACCAAACGACTCTAATGCCAAGGGCCATGATCTTCCCCATTCGTCCATTCCCGTTTCCTTCAATAAGAAAGCATTGTAGGCCAGAGCAGCCTCATCACGATTGAGGATACTGGGCAAGCTACTCACCTGATAGAGCCTGAGAGCCAAACCCACCATCACGATTATTATTAACAAAAAGTGCGGTTTTTTCATGGCGTCGTGTTGATGATAATTAATCCCATGGCCGTCTGATCAGGATACGTAAATACTGATCGTCTCTCCAAGACTTCAAGTTCTAGAGTTTGAGCAACGGAATCCACATCAGCAAGTTTGCCTGCAATTAATACTTGACCTGGAGTAGACAGCAGTTGGGCTTTGGTCGGAACTTGGTCAAAAGTTACCGCTGGCATGTCTTTAAACATCGAGTGTTGGCTGGGCCATTGTTGAAATTCAACTGCTGATGTTGAGCCATAGGCCATCATCCACAAGTAGAATCGTTCATCAAATGACAATATGTATCGGTGCTGTACTGAGTCATACTCGTCAATTTGAAGTGCTAACTCTCGATACCCTTGCTGCCAAGCGGCTGCAGAATCTGCCGCATAGTAAGCAAAATACTGCCAAAGAAAAGTACCCACATTAAGCGTGCATATCAAGATAACCAAACTAAGAACACCCCTTTTTATACTCCTTCTGAGTGATGCTCTCTCTATCAACTCCCAAAGTCTGACACCACCAAAGCCAATTAACAGTGCTACCGGGACTAATGCATTGAGTGATCTAAGTGCATGAGGGGTTGTGTCTGGAACAGATGCTGGTAACAACGCGATTAACCACCAACACCCTAACAATATCAACACCATCTTCTGCCTATCAAAGAGACCATACAAACCAATAAAAAGCAGCGGCAGGCAAGCTATTAAAAATAATCCATGTGAACCCATTCCGTGACGCAGATTGGGATCTCCAGTCATAAAGAGAAAATTTAGTGATACATTATCAGCATAGTTAGATGCTAATTCTCTGACGGTCAGCCAAGTACGGTGAAAAAGGACACGGTCTATGGGCTGATTTCCAGCTAACTCCCGATAAATGTTTGACTGTAAAACCTGGGGGCCAGTACTTAAGACTGAGGTCGTGCTCAAGCGAAAACGATTACTAGCCTCAAATAGCGGTGAGTTAACCATAGGCAGGAGGAGCAATCCAAAAAGCAGTAATGGCAAACAGATTTTAACAAAAAGTTCTTTGCCGATTTTCACCAACTGAAGACTGCCTGGAGCCTGTCTCCAGTTGATCACGAATAATAGCGCCAGCAAGCAAAAAACGACTGGCCAGACAAATCGGACTGAAAAATAGGCATAGGTTGCCACCCCTCCAATAATTGCTGACAAATATAACCAACCATTTTTTTCTCGCCCTTTCAGGCCCAGCCATACGGACAGAGCTAATAAAAATTGGCCTACATTTCCTTCAAAGCCAGTGCGAGAAAAGAGTACCCCCCATGGAGAAACTGCTACCACCAACATGGATATCCACTGCCATCTTTCTGCCCTGAGTGAGCGATCGTTTTTCAGTAGCGAGCGAGCTATCAATCCCGCTACCACCACCGTTCCTATGCCCGCTAAGGCGCTTGGCAGCCGCACGGCCAAATCACTGACTCCAAAAAATGAAACTGATATCGATGCGAGCCAAAGATATACCGGAAGTTTAAAGTCACCATACGAGAGATACATGACTTGATACCACGGCCGGCCATGCATATCCAAGCCTGTCTCACTGACTGATCTAGCATCAACCAGGATGGCAATCTCATCTATGTACAAGCCGTCGGGAGTAGTACCGAGCTGGTACAGACGCAGCCCGGCAGCCAACAGCACGATGGTTGCCATAACTAAGATGGAAAATTTTTTACCCGGGCTCATAATAGCTCTCGCTTTTGAACTCTCAGTAGCCCAAATCGCTGTTCTTCTATCAATCTGGTTGAGCCAACATCCTCAATCCATTTCTTTTCCCAATAAGGCTCAACCTTTTCCTCGATGACTGTATACAGCAACTTGGCGTCACGGTTGGTGGAATCAGGATAAAAATATCGATGGAGATACTGCCAACCTTCTTCTCTGAAGTAGGGAATGGTAAATGCTTGAAATCTATATGGTTTTCCTTGAGCATCAGTATAAATATACTTGAGCAGCGCCTGCTGATCACGGTAATTTAAGTCATCCTGGATGGTGGTAAAGAGGACATCAGAGTTTCGGCGCAGATTAGACTCGATTATTGGCAAACTGCTCAGAATAATCCCGACCCACAACAGAACCACTGCTTTGCCGAACCGATACTCCCAAGCAGCCTGCATTGCTAGAACCATTAACCCAATCAGCCCGAGGCCAGCACCGATATATAACTGGGTCAGCGCCAGTGACTGGGTAAACACAATCACCGGCAAAGTCATAAATGACCACAACACCATTAGGATGACGGCTGGTCTGGAAGCCGGTCGTTTAAGTACTAGCCACACCGCCGCTGCTAACAAAGTGACTTCAAGGACTGTTACTCTCCAGTCATAGATGGGAATAAAGGTGTTCTTGACCAACCGATTGGTTTTGGAGGCATAGATACTCAGAGACTTCTGCAAGTCAAACGCATGACTAGCGGCTTTCTCACTGCTGCCCGTTAAATAGGTCATTGCTGATTTAAGCGTAATAAACTCATTTCTGATGTTAAACAAAATCATCGGACTAAAGATGGCTAGGGTTATAAAAATAGATACCGTCCAAGATTTGAAGTTAGGCAAGGGCATCCATTTAATACTCCATAAAATGGCGAACACAAACAGGAACAATAGACATAAAATAATTTCAAACTGAGCAGCAAAAACTGACGTTACCACAGCCAGCACAAACCAGATAGACTTTTTGGTTACCCGATATTTCCAGAGATTCCAGTAAAAGAAAGCGATTAGTGGCACTGCTGGCGTAACATTTGAGAGCCAGCGTGCATACGTTATGTACTCATAGCTAATAACTGAAAGTAACCCCGCCACTATTCCCCAGATCCAGCTTTTAGTGATGTCCTTGAGTAAACCATACATTATCACCGGTAAAATACTGCTCAACAGAATAAGAACCCCGCTAGCTACCAGCGGATTCCCCTGCCCGAGAAAGTAAGGAATCGCTAAGGCGTAAAAATACCACACTCCATGAAATAATCCGTCGATGTCAGTCTGGGGTCCAACCAAGACAAAATCTTCAAGTTTGCCAATACTTTCAGCAATCAACGCATCACGGCCCTGCTCAGCACCAAAGAATAAATTTTCGGGCAAGTAGTACCAACGAGCTGCTACGGCCAACAGAAAAAGGATAAGGCCTATGAAGATATTCTGTTTCATATTACTTAACTATACCTATTTTCCACAGAGGTTGGTTCGCTAAATCCGAGATCGTCACCAGCGTTGTCGGAAATATCCCCAGCTCTGATAGTCGTGCATAACTGCTAGCTGATAACGCAACCAGTGCGGGGGAAGTAGGCACATCTTCAAACCCACGGATGAAGTAAAACTGATTAAAAGTGAGTGCTTCTCCCTGATCAAATGGAGCGTTATTTGTCAAAGCCTGAACCTGGCGAGGATCTGTCTGGGTATAAAACCAGTAGTACATGGCTGGCCGGCCAATTTCTCGCGAAACAAAAAATGGTAGGTTTGGATACTCCAGACTCAGTCGCTGCAGCTCCGGGACCAGTTGGGCGTATCCATACTGCCAATCCTGAGTAGTCAGTCGAGGATAGATGCGCGTGTAGTATCGCCAAAACATGCCCACTTCAATGCCATAGAGCAACAGTATAAACAGGACGACCCCACCCATATGTGTCCTTTTTGAAAATGTATAGCCAAAGCTTGATCGTACTGAGGATATGGCAGTCAGGCATAACTGCAAACAACCAATAATTCCCACCCCAATTAAGATCATAATTACTGGCACCACCGGCAAAATCCTGAGTGCATGAGGTACAGCTGTGGTTAATGCCGCCGGTAGTATCCCCATGAGCAACCAAAAAAACAGCAGCAGAGAAATTGGACTTGAGCGCTTGAACCAAAAATATATACCAATAAACAAGAATAAGGCTTCGATGTGATACAGCTGACCCATGTACTGGATAGAGTGACGAGCATTCGTATCACCACTGATAAATAAAAAGTCTAGATTAAAGTGGCTCAAGTAGTTCTCCATAATCTGCCGGGAAAATAGTACGTAACGATGGTAAAACACTTTAGCAATCCGGGGAAATGAGCTTGCGGCCACACGCTGATTACTTTCTTGAATCAGGCTTAGATCGTTGAAAATTGAGGTTTCGTTGAACCGCTGGGATAGCTGAGGTTGCCCAATGACGACAATAAATGGCAACAGCAAGATGATGCACAACCCAAGCAAACTCAACACCAAGCGTTTATAGGTTTTAAACCATTGACTGAAAGTCGTTCGCTGGACCCAGTTAATGACCAACCCCAGACCCAACAAAGGGGCGAGTATTCGGCAACTATGATAGGTGTACATTGAGAAAATTAAGAGAACTGTTGCCGTTATCCACCCGACCCACAGAAACCGACTCCAAGTGGTGGCCATGATCCCAAATACTACACCCCAGACTAAGAAGCTCGTAGCCAAGTTCACTTCCAGTCCAGCGCGGGAAAAAAGTATCATCCAGGGAGAGACAGCGGTCACAGCGGCTGTGACGATTGGTAACCAGCTCCAGAGAGCCCGATCAACATCAGACAGCTTTTGTTGCCAACTTTCCAACCACAGCTTAGCTAGCATCCACACTCCTAAGACTGTCATCACACCAGCTAGTGCTGAAGGCAAGCGGACGGCCCAAGACGATAAACCGAAGACAGCAACGAACGGTACGAGGCTATAAAAATATCCACTTGGCTTCCAATCTCCAAATGACTTAAAGGCAACCAACGGTAGAATGTGTCCATGGTGATCTTTTCCCGTTCTCAAAATAGAGAAAGCATCATAACCCAGAGCCACTTCCTCCCAATACAGCGATGGTGGGAGTTTGTCTAATGCATACAACCTCAAGATGGCTGCCACCAAAAGAACTAAGAGCAGAAACCAGATTTTAGGGGTAGTTGCTAAGAAGCGTTCCAACTTTTTAAACATATATTAAGGCGTTCTATAAATTTTGAACCTGACTGTTCCATCAAGGCCATAAATAATTTTTTGGGCTTTGCTCAAGGGAACTGAATCCTCCCCCGTGGCCACAATCAGTACGTTAGGTCGCTCTAGATCCGACTCGGTAATTTTATCCACAAACAAATAAGTATTGAGTGAACCGCCTTGATACTCGATCGGATTTGTGCGCCGCGCAAACAAGGCATAGATGTATGGTTGGCCATAACGACTGGAAAAAACGATCTGCTGAACGGGATCAACACCATCGAGGCCTTTTTCAAAGGGAATAACATATTCAAACGTTTCTAAATATCCATCTTTGAACTCGGCAGTTGAGGCCGCAGCAAAGACTGTAAAGTAGTGCCGTAGATATGAAACGAATAAAAGTGAATGAAGCAGAATTATGACCCCCAACACCATCTTTGCCAGAGTTTGGTGCTCTTGGTGGGAACCTCGCCATGCGTTTGCCCAACGAGGAGCCATCAAGGTATTAATTAACCAAGCGGTACCCCACCCAGCGAGTAGGATGAAGCCCGGAAGCGCTAGTATAGCTCGGTTACTGTGGGGAACGTCAACACCTACCGCGGCTGGTAAGAGTCCGATGAGTATCCAGCCACCTGCCAAAAGCGGGATTCGCAAATCAATCCATGATGCACGTCTCTGCAATATTTGGGAAAGGTGGCTAAGAGTAGCTGCTACTCCTACCAGGGCCAGAAGCGCTGTTGGCCAGAGTAACACACCCCAATAGCCATCACCGTGTCTGAGCGTTGGAGTTGCACCTTGAAATAAAAAAGCGGGGGACAAGTGGAGCACAAATTGTTGAAAGATGGTAGCTATCAGCTCAGGTGGTGATATGCCTTTGGAAAAAAGACTGGCTTGCTGAAATCGTTCTCCGCCTGGTCCAGACACCGTATCCTGAATCATGGGGACCAAAGCCGCTAACCATAAGCTTAAAAATACCAAGCCGCTGGTCCAGGCTTTTCGAATGGGTTGCCACCATAAACAGACCAGTAAAAAGACTATCCCCGGCACAACTACTTTGGCACTGTGATAGCTATACATTGCTGCAGCCAAACTGACTGCACCGAGTATTAATAATAAGGGTGGGGACACTTTTAGCGGGGATTTAGATTTAGCTTCAAGCGTGTTCAACCATGCTACCACCAAAAACGTACCTACTACCAAAAAAGTCAGCGAGATGCCTGACTCAAACCCCACCCGCGAAAAGTGAAAATGCCAGGGGGTAATGCTCAGGATAAAACCACTAGCCACTCCTAGCCAGCCACCGGCTGAGAATGGTAAATGGGCAAAAGTTCGATTGATGGCTTTAGTAAATAACTCATAAGCTAGTAGGATTATCGCCCCAATTGCCACAATACTTGCCACCACAAAAGGCAGACGAAAAACCCATAACTTCATACCTAGAAAATAAGTAAAGAAACCATTGAGATAGATTGCTAGAGGCGCTTTGAAGTCTCCAAATGAGCGAAATGAGAGTGGCAGCTTCACCAGCCACTCGTCACGACGGGCTGTGATGATTGAGTAACCATTGTAACCGATGGCGGCTTCATCCCAGGTCATCCCATGTGGAACCTCCCCTAGCTGATACAGCCTCATGCAAGCGGCAACAATAACAATGAGCACCCCGCTCAGGATCAGCCAATTTTTTTGCATACCATTTATCATAATACACTGGCTCGTAGATTGAGAAGAGGAATGGTACGATCATCACATGCATCGTTTCTGGTTTATGCTTCTCTTGTTCATTGGCTTGGCTGTGTACTTTAGTCGCTGGGCCTTGATACTCCCGACTGACGTTTCGCATCTGCAAGATCGCTTTGATCACTCCCAGTGGCGAATTCCGATGAGTAAGCGAGTTATTTCGGATAATGAGCTGTACCAAATTGCCGGGATTCGCTTACTGGAAGGGGCCAACCCCTATTCAATAAATCCAGAAGTGCCCCCACTGGCCAAGTATACGTATGGCTTAACCTGGGCAGCCACCGGGAATCCTCACTGGTTATCCTTGGGACTGTATCTAGCTTCTCTTGCCTTACTGTACTTAATTTCTAAAGAGCTCACGCCAAACACCAGCTTACATCAGGTAACGGTGATTCTGTTTGCCATCAGCCCCCTACTACTAGCTCAACTTTCTCAGACCATGTTAGACCTGCCTCAATTAGTAGCCTTACTGCTGCATCTCTGGGCAATGCTAATGCTTCGCAAGGTTGCGAACCTCTCGTTCCGGTCTCCACGGGTGTTGAAGTGGATCGCACTCTCTGGACTAAGTCTGGGCGTAGCCGCCGCCATGAAGTTCCCCCTGGTCATCCCGATCTTTATGATCGCTGATGCTTGGCTGTTACTCAAAGATAAACGATTGTGGTGGGGTGCACCTATTCTGGGGATAGCTGGTTTGGTATATCTAAGTAGTTATTTTCAATATTTTCTGCTGGGAAATAACTTGATTGATTGGCTGAAGGCTCAAAAATGGGTATACCATTTCTACCTGAGTTCTCAGAATGAGCCAGCCCCGTTGACTTTCTGGATGACTGCTCTCACAGGAACCTATGTTGGTTGGTGGGGCCAGACAGCCACTCGAGTCAGTGAGTGGAGCTGGTGGTGGCCAGCGGCCATAGTCCTACCAATAATTGTCGGCTTAAAACAAAAACTTCGTTTATCTCCTGAGCAGCAGTATCTATCCATCTGTTGGTTGGGATTACTAGCTTTGTATACACTGATTCCATTCTGGCCCCGATATTTTTTATTACTTCTGCCACTGAGCATCTTTTTGACGCTTCCCCTACTCAAACTCCTCCGCCCTCAAGTACTCTATGCCTTCATTGGGATATTACTGCTTCAAACTGGTTTGTTTTGGCGACCGCTACCTAGTGAGATGCTCAAGTTTGCCAGCTTGGACTGGAAAGCAGGCAACTACCAAGACCTGGCCACCTACGTTGATCCGAGTTTCATTGAGTCGGTGTCCAGAGAAAAATTCTCGCAACAACTCAAACTGGTAGAAACTGCTCAAGGAGGTAAGCCGCTATCGGTGGAGTTCCAGTATCCTGATGTTAAGCCTTGGGAATCTGAAGCGGTCGTCGAACTCCAGCTGCGGTATCCATACACCCAGATCTCACAACCGATGCTCATCCAAAGAATTCATAATCGATGGTTTTTGATGTGGGATCGACCAGCTAGCAGCAAGCAACCTAACTAGCTTTGTGCCGCCCGACGCCACCACCACCAGTAGTACGGTTTCCATAACCAGTACTGAATTTTTTGAACAAATGAGCCGTGTTTTTTACTAAATGTCTGAGCACTGCCCCAGCTCATTTTTTCGATTCGTTTCTGACCAAAGACATCGGCATTGGTAGACTCATGATTATGATCAACCATCGCCTTAGCCTCAAACAATACTTTCCAACCTTTTTTTCTGGCTCGGTGTGAAATATCCACGTCCTCCCAATATGCCGGGTAGTAATCCTTATCAAAACCATCAAGTTTTTTCCATTTATGTTTATCTAACAAACAACTCCCGCCACTAGCCCAAGCCGTTTCACCGGTAGTCATGGCTTGAGCTCGGTCATGAAAAAACATCCCCCGTTTAAAACGGAGCTGATTCTTACCACCTGAAATCCCACCTAAATTAGCTTCTTTTTCGTGACAGCCAACGGCAAAAACTGCATGATCTTCAAAGTGCGGCAGCAAGTATTCAAGTACGTCAACATGGGGACTAACATCATTATTCAATAATAGGACGAGCGAATGAGCAGTCTGAGAGACAGCCCGATTTACGCTTGCACCAAACCGCAGGTTTTTATGATTAACCAAAAGCACCAGCGCGATCTCCTTCCGGCGCAGTTTTAAACAACCTTTCCAAACATCCACATCTGACTTTGTGGATTCAAGCTCTAGCCTGAATAAACCGCTCAACCACTGAACACTTTGATCAGTACTGGCATCATCAATAATGACCAGCTCATCACCGTCACGCAAACAGGCCAAAACAGAACCTAGATTGTGTTGAAACAAGGCAATGCCATTGTAGTTGGGAATCACCACCGATACCGGACAGTGAAGCATGGTAGACGCAGAAGTCATATTAACGACCAATCATTTTCCACAAAGTATTTTCAAAATGTGTGCGATCAAAAACTTGAGCTCGATTCTTAGCTGTCGCTTGAACCTCTTTGAGTAGCTTTGGGTCACAAATCAGCTCTAAGGTCTTACTGACTGCCTCAGCCTCAGTCTGCCAAAGCCATGGCTCTAATTCTGAACCCAAAACTTCCGGCTGTCCACCTTTCCCGATCACTACGGGCGCACAGCCGGCTAACATGGCTTCAGCGGTACTAATCCCGAAGTGTTCGACTTTTTCTGGTTCTTTTGTTTGGTCAACTCCAAAGCCAGTGGCATGCCAATAAATACTGGCTCGGTAGTACCATGTGACCAGTTCCTCACGAGTTATATCATGGAGGATCTGAACCGGTAATCCAGCGGCTAATTTCTTGACTTCAGCTGCGTATTCTTGATCTTCAACTGTACCGATCATGACTAATTTCCAGTTCTTAGTTGCTCTTGAATCCGCTGCCTGCAGCTGTTTAAACAGCTCAATAATCACATCCTGTCTTTTGCTGTGGAGTTGACGAAAAAACCGACCCACGTGCAAAATAATATGTTCTTTTTTAGGCTGCGCTTCACTTGAGTATTGAGGTAACTCAATCAGAGGTTGGTGTACTTCGTCAATCTTCACCGGCCAAGATTTTTCGACCACCAATTTAGTAAAGTTCGAGTTGGTGTTCTTCATCTGCCAGTTCAGTAGCTTGAGCTGCTCTATGAGGCCAGATTTTTTTAGTCGCAACGGCACCTGAATATGTAAGATATTTTTACCTGCCCGACTGAAAAATAAGCTCCCATCGGTGATGTAGTACATGACATCAAATTGAGCCGTCCAGTGTAGTTTTTGCCATGCAGAAAGTGACGTTCCCAGAGGGGAATCAATAAACTGTATCTCTGTCAGTGGCTGTCCTAAAAATGTTTCATACCTCTGTCTTAACGTGTACTCTAAATCTGTGCCTATCGGCTGAAGTGATGAAACGGCGATAGAAACCTGATGTCGTGTGCTGAGGATTCGTGCCACATCGAAAAAATACTTTTCACCACCACCAGTGTGTTCAGGAACGTAAGGAGAATAAAGGCAAATTTTCATGAGCGTTGTTGCCACAACTTCACTATTGATTTTTCATACTGTTGATAGCGATCTTTGAGCGACGGCTTCTGCTGTTTTTCCCATACCTGAATATATACCAACATTCGATTCATAGCTTGGATCATGGCTTCGATCCAACCCGCGGCTCCATCTTTATAGGCTTTTTTTTGAAGTACTCGTCGCACCAGCTCCATAATAGTTTTCCGCCAAATTAAACCCACGGTGACTGTCGGTGTGTGTTCCGCGTCAACCAGCAGTTGAGCTTCGATCGGCGTCCACTCAGCTGTTTTTAAAAGTCCTGAGATGACATCTCGGTGAGTAAAATGAACCAGTCGCTCCTTCAAACTACCCGTGCTGCCATCAATCTCTGCATGCTCGTGAACATCACCAGACCATCGTTTCAAAGCTGTGCGTTTAAACAAGCGCACGACCGGGTCCTGTCCCCAGCCCCCATGTTCTAAGTGTGAGCCGTAGAGAACGTTATTTCTGCTGACTGCGTATGCTTGATGAGTAGCAGTTTCCACGGTCAGCTGAACTTCGTCGGCTAAGGCTGGGGTCACCCGCTCATCAGCATCGACGTAGAACAGCCAATCACTTTTTGAGTGCTGTAGCGCCTCGTTGCGAAGCGTCGCAAAGCTTCCCTCGCTGGCAATCACTCGTGCCCCCTCACGTTCGGCTATTCCCCGAGTCGCATCTTTCGACAAATTATCAACCACAATGATTTCATCACACCACTTTAAGGTATCCAAACAGTTTGCCAACATAGCTTCTTCATCACGCGCTATGATTAAGGCTGAGATTGTTGGTCGAGTTAAAACTACCTCCGTCATATCACCACCCGCTTCCCTAAATGACCCATTACTAAATCCGAAACCGCCACCCGCTCAGCTGGTGTTCCATTTTTATATATTCTAATCAAGAACATGACTGTGGCAAGTTGTTGCCTGAGATTTCCATGTTTCAAACCAAAGAGCAAACGGTTTCTGGTTTGATAATAAGTCTGCAGTGGTGAACCAGCTCCGCCAGTTGAGCCTGCGTTTTTATGCCACACTACTGAGCTGGAACAAAACCCAATTTGATAGCCAACTTGCTTTGCCCGTACACTTAAATCTACATCTTCTAAGTACAGAAAAAAACGTTCGTCTAATAATCCAATTTTCTCGAGAACTTCTCGCCTGATCATCACACAGCAGCCAGTCGCAAAATCACTACTGGTTTGCTGGTCAAAGTGACCATAATCAACCTCATCCACACCCCGATGATAGGCAACGAGGTTTGGCCAATCAAGGCTTCCTCCGCCATACCAGAGTACTCGACCACGTTCGGCTGCTTTATAGCTTATTGAGTGGTACTCCCGTCCAGGATAAAACAGGATCTTGGGACTAATCAGTCCATCACGAGGATTCTTTTTTGCCCAGTGATAGAGCTGGCTCAAAAATTCGGGGTCAACGGTGGTGTCACTATTTAGAAGCACCAAAAAATCAGAGTTGAAATTTTGGAGGGCATACTGAATTCCTAAGTTATTCCCTCCAGTAAATCCCAGATTTGACTCACTTCTGACCACTTCAAACGGCTCGGCATCAAGCTGCTTTGAGAGTCGATAGGGCTCCTTCGAGCCGTTATCAACCACAATCACTTGATACTTAAAACCTTTGGCGGTGATAGCAGTCAGCGATTTCAGACAGTCGCTGGTTTCCTTGTCACTATTAAAGTGAACCAACACAATAGAGAGGTGATCCATACAAAATAGTATACCCTAGAATTTAAGTTTTCGGCGGATTTTCCACCAAATCTGAGCTAGACCGGTGGTGTGCTGAACTGACCAGTCAGCGGTCCAGTAATGAAGGTCTGACGTTAGCTGGGTGATACCCTTAATCACATCCTGACTGCTCTGCTTGGCTTTGAAGCCGGTTTTTTGCCACTGCTTCAACAACACAACTAACTCATAATTTGCCTGTAAGAGGGATAATGATGCGCCATGAAGACCATCGGCGATACCCTTCTCGGCAAACAATCTCCGACAGAGCTCCTGACTGAAGACACTGAAAGCCTGCTGACTGGTAATTTCCGCTGGTGATACTTTCTCCGCCGCGGTTAACTCAGTGTATCGGTTCATTCGTTCAATATACTCATGTACGGTCAGATAGTTGTGATGGAGCAATGAATATTTTTTTTCTGCCGGTAAATACGTATAACTGCCGGTAACTGCCGGTAACCGGTGCACCCCCTCTAACCAGCTGACACTGCCTTTTCTGAAAAATCGCAGCTGATAATCTGGCCACCAAGCGGTGTGTTCTATCCAGCGTTCAAAGATGTGGTTTTGGCGAGGCAAGTAATAGGCGTCGGTGATTCCGGGTTCAGGGGATTTTGGGGACACCACTGACTGAATCCAGTTTCGAAGTTCGACTGGCACTTCTTCATCAGCATCCAAAACTAAAACCCAGGGACCGGTGGCCTTATCTAATCCGAAATTGCGGGCTGGATCAGCGTATCCCATATCTTTATACGAAAATATTTTTCGGGTAAAACGTCGGGCAATCTCAACCGTGTCATCGCTGCTATGCATGTCCACGATCACAATTTCGTCAGCAAACTTTACCGAGTTCAAAGCCTTCTTTAAAGTCTTGCCGGCATTCTTAGTGTGAATCACTACAGAAAGTGTCATAATCATCTTCATTCTACAAAGCTTTACAAGAAAGCATAAGAGCAAGAAAATACGATCATGAGCCACAGTATAAGTGATCCAGTGTTTTGGGGTTTTGGTATTTGGTTTCTCCTGGCTTTCATCAGTAGTTGCTACTTTCCTGGCAGCTGGTTGATTGCCCGCTTTAAGCTCACACCCCTCCGTCATTATCTCGTTTCACTAGTGCTGGGGGTGGTGTTGTGGGGAGCTCAAGGATACCTGCTCGGATATCTTGGGCTTCGCTGGCTCAGCTATGGCTACATCGCTCTTTTTTCAGTACTAACGGCTCAAGCGGCTCGAACCGAACGACAACGGCTGGTCCAGACTTGGCAGTATTTGAGACATCAGTGGCAAAATCACTGGTTGCCCGTTCTGTTGACCTTACTGGGCAGCAGTATTCAACTAATTCAAGTCGTGGGCAGTGGACTGTATTACCCCGGTCAAGGAATCGCCTTCTTCCGCGTGAATGCCTTTGATGGCATGTTGCACTTAAGTTTCATTAACTCCATCATCCGTCACTTTCCACCTGAACAGCCAGGCGCAGTTGGCTTTCCTATCACCAATTATCATTATTGGTCAGATCTCGTCGTAGCTGAGCTGGCAAGGGTCTGGAGCTTACCAGTAGCTCACTCTTTCTTTCAGTATTGGCCAGTGGTTTTAACGGTCCTGACCAGTTTAGCTGCATACTTCGTGATTAAAACGTGGACCGGTTCTCGAGTTGCAGCCAATTTTTCGGTCTTTTTCTTGTTTTTTGGGGCAGATACCGCGTATTTAGTAATGTTGCTACTGCATCAAGAATGGGGATTTACCGCAGCCGCAATTGATAACGGCGCGACCCAATTTCTCAATATTCCCCACAGTTTTGCTAAACTCATTTTCTTAACAGGCTTGCTGCCACTTACCGAGTGGATTCACTCTCGTCGTTGGCAATGGGGACTGCTGACGATTGCCTTTTTTGCACCGGTGGTTGGTTTTAAAGTTTACTTTGGGATGTTCGCTTGTCTAGGCTTGTGCCTAATTGTGAGTTGGAAAGTCCTGCGTGACTGGATTAGCGGCCTCCGGACCAAGTCGGTACTAGCTGCCACCACTAGAACCCTCCAGAATCACTTATCAAGTTTCCTAGTATTAGGCATTTGTGGAGTGATTGCTCTGAGCATCTTCTTGCCTCCCAATAGAAATGCAGGCAGTTTGTTTTGGTCGCCACTTGAGTGGCCGAAGCTGTTTTTAAGTCGAGACCAGCTAGACTTGCAAGACTGGTGGCTGCGCAAGCAAGTTTACGAAGCTGCGGGCAACACCAAAGCGATTGTCGCGCTCGATGCAGTTGCTATTGGTATCTGTTTACTGGCAGTCTATGGGACCCGATTGATTGGCTTGAGTGCCACCGTTACTTGGCGAAAGCAGCTGCCACTTGAGCTGTGGCTGTTTCTCATTCCGGGAACTCTTCTCTTTACGCTGCTCGGTCTGTATACCTTGCAGACATCGGGTCTGTTCAATGTCTTCAACTTTTTTGCGGTCGCCAGTGTCCCATTAGCTCTGCTCAGTAGTATTGTGACTTGGCAACTCTGGAATCAGCGCCGGATCTGGGGAAAGCTGAGTGTCTTGATTTTGATGTGCTTGTCACTCCCCAGAATTGGATACCATGCCGTTCAAGCGCTGCAGGATCAGGTTGAATTTCACTATCAGGAGCTGTATTCACTCAGTGAGTTAGAGGCCTTAGTGTTTCTCAGAGACCACACCCCCACTGGAGCGGTTGTGCAGTCGCATACTCGAAACTACTTGGATCAAAACACACCGTATCTGTCTTTTTTCTCAAACCGACCGACCTTCCTGACTGGGGTAGGAATGCTTCAGTCTCACAATCAACCCATTCAAAGCCGGAAACTAGAATTAGATCAAATCATCAGTAGTACTAGCTCACTTGAATTATCTAACCTGTTAAAAGCTCATGGAATTGAGTATTTCTATCTGCAAAAAAAACCTGATCAGCTGCTGGGATTTAGTATCGAACCCTCTAACATGGAGATTGTATTTGAAAATGAAACAGTCGTTATTCTGCAGCCACGGTAGCTTTACTGCGCAAACTATTTAGCTCACCCAATAGCTTTCGTCTTCCGACCAAGAACAAAATCGAAACATACGTCGATGCAGTTAGCACCATACCCAGCAGCAGCATGCTGATGGAGCTTGACCAGAGGCTCAACCCCGCCACTCCGACCCCAGCCATCAAACCCACGGCTAAGAGTTGGCGCCAAACTTGATCTAAAACGGCTATGGGCACAATTCGCTTGACATACACAGCAGGTAAAAATGATGAAAAAGAGATCACCAAAGCCATGATGGCTACGCCATTAAACCCGAACCACCACAGCCCTAACGGTGTTAAGACCCAGGTTAAAACAGTCCACATTACCATTAATTTTAAGGTTTGATCAATTTTTCCGATGGCGTTCAACGTATTAGTCAAAGGGGTTGAAACTGCAGCCCAACCAATACTGAGTGTAAACAAAATAAAGCTAGGGATTGCTGGCTGCCACTGGAGATACTTGGGCACTAAGATCATCAATGGCTGAATGAAAATGCACATACCTACCAGTAATGGAAAAATGAATAACGTAATAAAAAAGATTGACTTCTCGATAGCTTTGGCTAAAGCGTCTTTATTGCCTTGTAATCTTGAAAATGTAGGGAAGGTCACCTGCATCACATTTTGCACCGTCAGGTTATACGGATACATCGACCATGTCTTCGCCCATTGAATATAGCCAAACTCCCGGAGCGGTAAAAATAGCGCCAATACCAGAAAAAATAACTGATCCTTAATTCGAGCCAGAAAGTCATTGAGCTGAAACTTGACACCATAGCCGAGCAGCGATTTGAGTGACAATGTATCCAAAGCTAAGCCGATCGACCAAGGTTGAATCAGCCACATGGCTACCAATCCGAGGACTGAGCGCGCAATAATTGCGTACGCATACGCCAAGGCTCCAAACTGCTTCCAAGCCAAAAAGACTAATATCCCTTGGAATACCAACTGCTCAATAATTTGTGGGAAAACCTGTTTGGAAAACTCGAGCTTCCGTTCCAACATAATCGAAGAAATTGTTTTTAAACTCGCCAGTGGAAATGAAAGTGCTAAGGCCACTAAGATCCAAACACCAGTGCTACCGGTTTTCTGCTGCACTAAACCAGTCATCAACACTACCCCTACAATAGCCACAATCAGCCAGGATAAAATTTGTTGGACCGTAAAAGCAGTTCGGTAATCTTGAAGGCTGGGCTCAGTTTTCTTTTGTACTAAGGAAGCGGCCAGACCGATATCGGAGAAAAATACCAATAGGCCAATGATTTGAGTCACAAACCCATAGATACCAAAATCTTCTGGGGTGAAATATGCACTGAGGAAAAAAGCTGCACCAATCCCAATACCATTTAGGAGAGCCGTCCTTAACACGAACGACAGTACTCCCCTAACAGACTTCTTTTTGATGGTGGCTAAATCAGCGTCACTTAAGGCTTCCTCAATTTCATCAGTGGTGTCAGTAGCTGTGGTGTTAAGTGTCATGCGGATTTCTGCCTCACTAACGTGGAGCGTGGTTTAATCAATAAAAATAACAGAATCACAACCGCTGCCAAGGTGATGGTATCGCTAATCGTTCTAACTGGGGTACTACCAAAAATAATTCCTAGCTTGTGCTCACCTTTAGGAACGGTGACCGTGATCAGTCCAGCTTGAGTTGTGCCTATTTCCAGTGGCTCTCCGTCGAGCTCTGCTCTCCAGCCTGGAAAGTTCGCCATTGCGAACTCTAACATAGTTTCTTGTGGGAAATCAGTAATTAGTAGCTTTTCATGAGCTCGGTTGATCATGAGTGATGGGGGTGGCTCTGGGGCAGCCGGCTGTAGTACAAGCGACGAAGGCGGTACCAGCTGATCAGGCATCTGCACCGGGACGTAATCATTCAAAATATTACTCATGTGCTGTTGGATCCGCTGTGGATCAGTGTAGTATAAACTGCTGGCGTCATCCAAGTAGCTTTCTGGCCGAAAGTAGTTCCAGTTAAACACAATCATCGTCAGTGTCAGAACGGCACCTAACGCATATCGCCACGATGCCTTGGTGATCAGTCCGACCCCGGCACCCGCAAACAAACTCAGAAATAAAATTGCTCCACTTAGCCACCTCCAAGGAAACTGGATGAAGCTTAAGAGCGGGATAGCATCCCAAACCGGCTGACTCCGCAGGAGCGTCATAAATAAGGACAACCCGAGCAATGAAGCAATCAACCCGAGCAACTGAAGTTGTGTTGTTACTCGTCTGTGTCTGACGATATACCAACCCACAACCATCACGGTCACCCCCACCGCTAATAACTGGCCAACTCCTAGGAAAAAAGAGATGTCGTCACTAGGACCCCACCCTGAACCACCATACCCCCAATACGGTGTAATTAACTGTCTGATATACAAAAAATGGAGATGGTAATCAAAGTACCCACCCACAATTTTACTGACCTTAGTGGCATCCTTTTCAACGAAAGCCGGGAACATATAGAAAGCCGCTAAGGCGATCCCCAAAACATACCCTAGAGTCAGCTTGCCTAAGACTTCAATGGCATTTCTAACTGAGTTGAAACGCGCTCTTTCGATGAGGAAAAATCCCAGTGCGAACAACCCCGAGAGCGGAATGAAAATAAGTGTCGTCAAGTTATGACTCAGACACAGGCCTGCGACCGAGAGGGAAAGCACTAACCACCCGTTTGGTTTTTTTCTCACCACTAAGACTATGCCGTATAAAATCCAGGGGAGAGCTAAAATTCCCCAAGCTTCACCTAAAGCTCCCCTGACATAGAGGTTCAGCGCCCGGTAGGGGGCCATCGTTAATGCCGCAGCGGTCACCACTCCCGCGGTTCTCCCGAATAAGCTTGATCCCAACTTATAGCTGCCAACCGCCGTCACCATCCCTGTCAATAACCATAGCAATTTGATAACCAGAATTAACTCTAAACCTGAAAGATACAGAACTGCTCCAACCACAAACGGCAGGGGTGCATAAAACTCAAATAGGGGCATGCCGAAGCCATACCCAAAGTTACCGCTCCACCGTACCGGAAAATGTCCCTCTTTCAGGCCCGTGCTCATCTCCCCGATTCTAGCCCCATGTACATAGTCATGAACCCGGAAGAACTCGGGATGGAGCAGCGCCCAAGAGGTCGCCACCACCATCAACGCTAATAAAAACCAGGCTGTCAATTTCTTAATCATAGGTGTCTGTGAAGATTGTACTGTATTGCTACCTCTTATTAGATGCGAGCTAGCACTTCCTGTCAACAATGTGCGATAATCGACCGTATATGGCCGCTCGCCTTTTCTCCGCAGCTCGATGGTTTCAGACGAGCCTTATTCTTTTAGCTGGTACAGTCATTACTGTCATTTTTCTCCTAACGCTGGCGGTTAGCATTTCCGCTTGGTGGGGCTATCAACAGTTGACTGCATTTGCGAACGCCACCCAAACCACTCCCCTGCAGCTTATTTCCACGGCCGTAATTGGAGTACATAAATCCCCTAAACAAACCAGTGACCGAATCAACGTGCTGGTACTGGGATTAGACAGTTTGGCCACCAGAGGTGACGCCCGACCCTTGACCGATACAATTTTAATTGCTTCTATAGACCTCACCAACGGCCAAATCAGAGCCGTATCGTTACCAAGAGATCTATGGAGTGAACAGCAACAAGCACGAATCAACACCCTTTATTACTATGGCCTGGATGCCTACCCACAGTCTCCCGAACAGCTGCCAACTGAAGTGATTTCCTCCATAACCGGCGTTCCGATTCATCATACGATGGTGATTACTTTGGACCAGATGGGGCAGTTAATTGATGAGTTAGGCGGGGTGACCGTTGATGTCCAAACCGGCTTTGTGGATGAACTATTCCCTCGTCCTGATGTTGATGTGACGGTCGAACGAGATCCGGCGGTGCTGTATCAAACCGTCGAGTTCAAGCCCGGTGTGCAAACGTTCAATGGGACAGTGGCGTTACAATATATTCGCAGTCGTCATAGCGGTGACAGCGAGGGCAGTGATATTGCCCGAGCGGCAAGACAACAACAAGTAATTGCAGCCTTGATGAGTACAGTCAATCAGCCGGAAAACTTCAGCAATCTAGAAGCTCTAGCGACATTTTACCGGTTCTATCGTCAATACTTTAGTCAATACATTCCCACCACAGAGGCTATTGCGATCGCTAAGAACGTCTTTCCTTATCGAGAGCAAGTGAGTTTTTCTGGCAATAGTGTCTCGATTTATCCTGAGGATCCTTCAGGGGTTATCTTTCATCCACCTCTTTCAGCTTATAATGGTCAGTGGCTATATGTTATAAAAGATGAAACAGCCTTTCGCACTCAGATACAGCGCAGCCTAAACCAGCCACCGGTTTTGAATCAAACACAGACACCATGATAGACACTCAACGGCTTACCACTCTTATTTTAACTCAAAAAAACCTCACCCGATTACTTGTGGGGATCATCATTATTTTATCTTTAGCCGCTGGTTATTTTCATGCTGCCGTCGCCAGTGAACGGAACAAGTACTTGAAGCTCGAGGACAAATATGTCAGAGTCAGAGATCAGTTGGGGTGGGATGAAACCCAACGTCTCATCGACCGCTCCCATGAGGCAAAACCGAGCACCGATTGGTAAGTATTCTTAAAACTATGACAGACACTCTTAACTCAGCCCCGCCTCAGACACTCTTAATTACTGGAGGCGCAGGGTTTATCGGCTCAAATTTTGTTCATTACTGGTTGCAGCATCATCCAGCCGATAAAATTATTAACCTCGACTCCTTAACATATGCGGGTAATGTCGCGAACTTGGCGGATGTCCAAGACTTGCCAAACTATGCCTTTGTTGAGGGCTCGATTAATAATGCCAAACTCGTCAATCAAATCATGCCAGATGTTGACATGGTGGTGCACTTCGCTGCTGAGTCCCATGTGGACCGATCTATCCTAAATCCGGCTATCTTTTTAGAGACAAATATTCTAGGTACTCAAGTGTTAGCAGAAGCGGCTGTTCATCATCAAGTGAAACGGTTTCACCACATCTCCACCGATGAGGTATTTGGGTCTCTAGAACTTGGCAGTAAGGATCTCTTTAGTGAAAAAACTGCCTATGATCCCCGTAGTCCATACTCCGCCAGTAAAGCCGGATCTGATCACTTGATTCGAGCCTACGGTGAAACTTACGGCCTGCCATTTACCATCACCAACTGTTCCAACAACTATGGTGAGTATCACTACCCAGAAAAACTCTTTTCCCTGGCCATCACTAATATCATTGAAGGCAAAAAAGTCCCCGTGTATGGGGATGGCCTGAATGTCCGTGACTGGCTCTATGTTCAGGATCACTGTCGAGCCATTGATAAGGTACTTACTGAGGGCAGCCTTGGTGAAACCTATGTTGTTGGTGGCTTAGTAGGTGATATTTCCAATTTAGAGGTAGTGACGTTGATTCTGAAGTTAATGGGCAAGTCTGAGGACATGATTGAGTTTGTCAAAGACAGAGCTGGGCACGATCGTCGCTATGCTGTTGACTGGAGTAAGATTGAGTCACAGCTCGACTGGCGACCATCTGTTAGCTTAGAAGAAGGTCTAACAAAAACAATTACCTGGTATCAAAACCATCGAACATGGTGGGAACCTTTGAAGACACAAAGCCGAGACTTTTTCCAACAAAACTATCAACCGAAACCATTATGACCACCACCTTTCATCTAGAAAATGCCAAACAGATAGCGCCTAATACGTATGTCACCGCCTTTGAGGGCATGTATTACTTTAACGTGCAAAGTTACCCCGATAATCGAGGCTTTTATACCGAGTTGGCCAAACTCCCTGAGATTGAAGCTATAACTGGACAACCATTCCCAGTCAAACAAATTAACCATGCTCGCTCACTGCCAAATGTGATGCGAGGATTTCATGCTGAATCCTGGAACAAGTTAGTAACGGTTATTCAAGGCCAGTCTTTCTGTGCTCTGGCTGACGTCCGTCCCGGCTCAAAGACCTTTGGTCAAGTTGAAACTCTGTTGCTTGGCCCAACTGAACCCGCTTTATCAGGGGTATTGTTTGTTCCCAACGGCGTAGCCAACTCCGTCTGTGTAGTAGATGGACCGGTTGACTACCTCTATTTTGTTGATCAGCTCTATGCTGAGCGTGATCCTGCTGGGGACGTCGCTATTTCGCTGTTTGATAGCGATTTGGCTGTGGAGTGGCCACTTTCGAAAGAGCTGATGATTTTATCTGATAGGGATCGCTCGGCTGTTTCACTACGCAAACGCTTCCCAGAAAGCTTTGTTGCCTAACGCATGTCAAAAAAAGCCCTTCTCACTACTGGCTTAAATGGGTTAGTTGGCTCCAAGTTCGAACAAGATTTTTTGGACGAGTACCACTGTCTAAATCTAGACATTTCAGACGCGGCACAGCCAACCGATATTACTCAGTTAGATCAAGTTGAACAGATGTTTGCTTCTACAGATGCTCAAGCTGTGATTCACTTTGCGGCTTTCACCAATGTAAGTGCCGCCTGGGATGATAGGGGAAATAAAGATGGTCTAACGTATAAAGTAAATGTCCTGGGAACTCAAAATGTGGTGACCGCCGCTCAAAACACCGGCAAACACATCATTCATATCTCCACAGCGTATGTATTTGATGGTGAAAAAGCCGAGCCCTATATTGAGACCGATATGCCTCATGCGATAGAGTGGTATGCTCAGACCAAGCTCTTAGCCGAAGAAGCCGTAAAAGCTGCCACAGCTCCCTGGACCATCCTCAGGATTGATCAACCTTTCCGCTCTGATTCCTTCGCTCGGCTGGATCTGGTACACCGCATCATTGATGGTCTGCAGAATCAAAAACTTCCGCCTCAATTTAGCGACCACTACATGGGCCCCACCTATATTGATGATTTTTCCAAAGTGCTGGACTGGGCCGTTCGAACTAAAACCACTGGTCTGTTTCATGCCAGCAGTGGTGAGCAGTGGACTGACTATAACTTTGCCCTCTTAGTTCAAGAGTTGCTCAATATTGATGGCGACATTAAGCCTGGGAGTCTGGACAGTTATCTGGAAACACTTAAGCGGCCATACCAACGAAACAGTGCGCTCAATAGTGATAAGCTCAAAGCCGTCCTGGATTTTAAACTCAAACCATTAAGCCAAGCCATAGCTGAGATTACACTCTAAATGTTAACCACCCGCTCTAGTGACACGAAACAGTCATTTTTTTCCAGATACTGGGAGTCGTTGGTGGTGGTTGGTCTACTACTGATCGCAATCATCATTCGCTTGCACGTCCTCGATGATCTGTTTACCTTTACCTATGATCAGGGTCGAGATATGTATGTACTCCAGAAGATTGTTCGGGGCGATCCCACTTTGATTGGTCCCACCACCGGCTTGCCGGGCGTCTTCCTGGGTCCATTCATGTACTATTTTTTATTGCCGGGATATCTACTGGGAAACGGCAGTCCATTTGTGGTGGTGAAGTGGTCATTAATCGTCATTTCCCTGACCTTACCCTTATTTTATTTAATCCTCCGAAAGCTCGTCTCCAAAGCCACTGCTCTGGTGGTATACATCATGTTGCTGTTGACACCCGGCTCATTTGAGGAGGCTCGACAAATCTGGAACCCATCATTAGTAGTACCCGTACTGTTGGTGTGTACCTATAGTTTATTTCGATCTCGTACCCAACCTCAGTGGCTCATAGTAGCTCTGTTCATGTACGGACTTTCGTTACAAACGGAGCTTGCCTACACGGTCTTTTTAGCCCCCTTAATTGGAATCTGGGTAGTTGCCCAGACTGATGTAACCCTATCACTCCTTAAGAGACTCCAAAAATCCTTGGTCCCACACTTTCCAGCTGTACGAAAAGCAACCAACTGTCAACCCAGTTACTCGTGGAAAATGGTCCTGCTGGCTGGCTGTGCTTTTGGCCTAACTTTACTGCCACAGGCCTTATTTGAACTCAGAAATGATTTTTTGATTACTCAGTCATATTTGAAGGAAAGCAGTGATCCCAGTAAGACTGTCCCGTTGGCGCAAGTCTGGGAGCAACGACCAGCTTTAATTGTCGAAAAATTGTTCCAGAGTTTAACGGGTGAAACTCCCCAAATGGAGTGGGTGGTGGCAGCTGTGGCTTTGAGCTTGCTTGTGTGTCTGTTCGCGGTTCGAGACCGACGAGGCTGGTTTTTCATTGGTTGGTTCTGCTTACCACTGATTGGGATGATGTTTCATCGAGGCAACTATGGTTACTTTTTTGGCTACTACATTACGGCCCACTACTTGCCAGCACTGGCACTCATGGCTTTGGCGGTTGATAAATTGCCAGTACGGAAGGTTTTTTTGGGAGTTTTCTTAATGATCTGGATTACCATGTTTACTCGGTACGCCACCTTTGCCTACAACGTGCCCGAGTTCCGCTACACGGCGGCACTGCAAATAAAAGCCTTATTGAGGGCCAGAGAGCTCCAACAAACCCCTGATTCATCGCTGGAGGTTTTTGTGCCCAATTTACTGCCGATTAATTATCAGTACTTAAGTGAATGGCTTTCCCGAACCGGTCAGACGACTCCTCTAGATTTTGGAGCTGATGGCCATCAAGAGTATACGTTGATTTATGAGTCTGGTGGTTCCGCCCGTGAGGTTACTTTTACCCCTTGGTACAACGGCTGGAAAACAGACGCCAGTTGCACTGCCAAGGAGGAATACGGCATTCTCACTCTGGAACATTGCCAGCGACCATAGTCACGATCACTCATCTTCTCGATCAGCCGTTTTTCTACGCCACTCCTCAATCAACTGATGATGACCTCCGAGTAAAATTTCAGGCACCTTCCACCCCCTGAACTCCTCTGGTCTGGTGTACTGGGGATGACCCAACTTGCCTGGTTGTGAGTGAGACTCGCCAACATTACTTTGTTCATTGCCTAAAACTCCGGGGATCAATCTTGAAATTGCATCCACCATCACCGCTGCCGCCGGCTCGCCGCCAGTTAACACATAGTCACCGATTCGCAGCTCTTCATCACTAAGGCGTTGAGATACTCGCTCATCTACTCCTTCATAATGACCGCAAATAACGGTCAAACTGGGCTCAGCGGCTAATCGAGCTGCAACCTGCTGAGTGAAAACAGCCCCCTTTGCCGAGGTCAAAACCACTCGACCTCGCCTCTCGCTTGATAACGATTCAAGAGCCAAGGCAATTGGCTCCACCTTCATCACCATTCCGGGTCCGCCCCCAAAAGGCCGATCATCGGTGATGTGATGTTTATCGTGAGCGAAATCCCGAATGTTAATCACAGTAAAACTCACCAGCTCTTTATCCTGGGCTCGTTTTAAGATTGATGTCTCAAACAAAGACTCAAAATATTCAGGAAAGAGAGTTAAGATAGTAATTGTCATAGTTGTCAGTAAAAAGCACTAGGCATATGTAATAACACCTATTATACTAGGCTCTGATTATGAACGTAACAATTATCGGTACTGGGTTTGTAGGAGTCGTTTCTTCAGCTGTTTTTGCCTCTTTTGGCAACAAAGTTACTGGGCTCGATATTGACGAAAAGAAAGTCGCTTCTCTCAAGCTAGGCAAGGTGCCGTTCTACGAGCCCCAGCTGGAAAATCTCTTGATTGAGCAACAAAAACTGGGAAACCTGAGTTTTACAACTAATTACCAGGATGCTATTTCCAATGCCGAAGTCATTATCGTCGCCGTTGGCACCCCATCGGCAGAAAATGGCCAGGCTGACCTCAAGTTTGTGAACAGTACGATTGACAGTATGGCGCCTTTTCTGAAGCCAGAAGCGATCGTGGCGATTAAATCAACGGTGCCTCCCGGAACACTCAGCTCTCTAGAGGAGAGACTAAAAGCTCGGACAGAGGTTCGATTTCACTTAGCCTCACTGCCCGAGTTTCTACGCGAAGGTACCGCAGTAGATGATACCTTGCACCCCGACCGAGTCGTCATTGGCGCTACCCGCAACGAGGTTTTTGAGGTCTTAGAAGAGCTGCACAAGCCGCTCAATGCCCCGATTGTTCGCGTTAAACCAGCATCAGCCCAGATGGCAAAATACACGGCGAACGCCTACCTTGCCACTCGAATTACATTTATAAATCAAATTGCTGATTTGTGTGAAAAAAATGAGGCTGATATTCAAGAAGTAATTTCTGCCATTAGCTATGACAAACGGATCGGGAAACACTACTGGTATCCCGGTTTTGGCTATGGTGGCTCCTGCTTTCCCAAGGATGTGAGCGAGTTAGCAGCCTACTCACGGTCAGTGGGTGAAGAAAACAACATTTTCAATAAAATTCATGAAATTAACTCTGGCCGGATTGAGTACCTGATGGATAAATACAGTCAGTTAATTGGCGGTTGGGGAAAAAAGACCGTTGCTGTCCTGGGACTTTCTTTCAAACCAAATACGGATGATATGCGTGAAGCTCCCAGTATTGGCGCAATCAAGTACCTCTTAGCTCACGATGCTGTCATCAAAGCCTACGACCCAAAGGCCTTAGATGTCGCACCTCATTTTCTTGTCGAAGATCCTTCACTTACGTACCACACCTCTATTGAGTCCGCGGCCACAAAGGCTGACATCATTCTGTCCCTGATTGAGTGGCCTGAGATAACCAGCTTTGACTTTTCAACAGTTAGCCAAGTCGGCACCGAACAGTGGTTTATAGATGCTCGCAATCAATTCGACCCCGAAGTTATTAAATCGTGGAACTATAACTATCTTGGAGTTGGCCGCTAATGGCAATACTCGGCTCCTGGCTTAAAAAACCTCAGACACCGGTGATCTTGGTCACCGGTGGAACTGGTTTTGCCGGCTCACACTTGGTAGAGAGCTTGTTAGCAGCTGGCATACAACCTCACGTCACCACCGCCTCTTCACAAGCTTCTTTTATCGAGAGTCTCTTACCTGCTGATCATGTCCATCAAGTTGATTTAACTGATCAAGCAGCCACTTTTTCACTCTTTAAAAAACTCCAACCCTCCCAGATCTACCACCTGGCTGCCTTTGCAATTGTCGGCAGTAGTTTTGATCAAGGATTACAAGTTCTGGAGAACAACTTAAGATTGCAACTCAACGTTCTCGAAGCCTGCAAACAAATACTGCCTAAAACACGTTTATTGGTCGTGGGCAGTGCTATGGAGTACGACACTGCCAATCCCACCAGCGCCACGCTGAATGAGCTACAACCGTTGGGTCCGATCAGTCCTTATGCGGTTTCAAAAGTCATCCAGGATATGCTCTCGTACTCGTATAGTTACTCCTATAGCTTGGATGTGGTCAGAGCTCGACCCTTCAACCATATTGGTGAACGCCAAACTGCTGACTTTGCGATACCTGCCTTTGCCAAACAAATTGTGGCCATTGAAAATAATCAGCAAGCCGAACTCAGCGTGGGCAACTTAGAAGCTGTCCGTGACTTTACTGATGTTAAAGATGTAGCAAAAGCATATATTGTATTAATGGCCAAAGGTAAGACTGGTGAGGTCTATAACATTGGCAGTGGCCAGGGCCACTCAATGAGAGAGATTTTGGATCAACTCTGTCAGCTTTCAACTGCACAGATACCAGTCGTCCAAGATCCCGCCAAAATGAGGCCTTTAGATGTCCCGCAGGTGATTGCAGATATTACTAAGATTAAGCAACTGGGATGGACACCCCACATCCCTCTTAATCAAACTTTAGATCGTGTGATAGAGTATTGGAGGCACCAACCATGAAAAAAGCATTTATTACCGGTATTACCGGTCAAGATGGATCATATCTCGCTGGGCTACTACTGGAAAAGGGTTACCAAGTCTATGGTTTAACCCGCAGAACCAGCACCCAGAATTACGCTCGCATCGAGCACCTAATGCATAACCCCAACCTGGAACTGATCTCAGGTGATCTCAGCGATCAACACTCTCTAACGTATGCTATTCGAGAAATTCAACCCGATGAGGTCTATAACCTAGCCGCCCAATCATTTGTCCAAACGAGCTGGGATCAACCTGTTTTAACAGGAGAGTTTACGGCTCTGGGTGTAACCAGAGTTTTAGATGCGGTTAAAATGTCGTGTCCAACGGCTCGTTTTTACCAAGCTAGCTCGAGTGAAATGTTTGGTAAGGTTCAAGAAGTACCTCAAACTGAAACCACCCCCTTTTATCCCCGTTCGCCATATGGTGTGGCCAAAGTCTATGGTCACTGGATAACTGTTAATTACCGAGAGTCTTTCAACATGTTTGCGGTCTCAGGAATTTTATTTAATCATGAGTCACCTCGCCGGGGTTTGGAATTTGTAACCAGAAAAATTGCCAATGGCGTGGCTCGCGTGAAGCTGGGCAAACAACCATTAATTGAGCTGGGAAACCTGGATGCCAAACGGGACTGGGGCTATGCTCCCGATTATGTGCGTGCCATGTGGCTGATGCTACAGCAGGATCAACCGGTGGATTTTGTGGTCGCCACTGGGGAAACCCACTCAGTCAAAGAGTTTCTGGAGCTGGCTTGTCAAAGTGCCGAGATTCCAGACTGGGAAGCCATTTATAAACACAATCCTAAATATGATCGCCCAGCGGAAGTTGACTTATTAATTGGTGACCCCTCAAAAGCCAAAGCTGAACTGGGTTGGGAACCAACGGTGACCTTTAATGAACTCGTGGATGTTATGGTTCAAGCAGAGCTCAAAGAAGAAGCCAAAATTAAGTCATGAAACATGGCGTGGTGATTATTCCCACTTATAATGAACGTGACAATATTGTCAAAGTATTGCCTTTATTGTTGAGTGTCTTCAAGAGGGTCACTAACTGGAAAATGTCTATTTTGGTTGTAGACGATACTTCTCCAGATAAAACATATGACGTCGTAAAAGAGCTTGCTAAGAAATATTCCTCTATCCATCTCGTGATTAATCAGCAGAAAGCTGGACTAGGGGCAGCCTATCTTAAGGGAATGGAGTATGCCTTTACTCAATTAGCAGCGGATGTGGTATTTGAGTTTGATGCAGATTTATCCCATGATGCCCAAAAAATACCCGCTTTCCTAGAAAGACTTGATGAGGGATATGACATGGTGTTGGGCTCTCGTTATATCAAAGGTGGCGGGATTCCCGCTGACTGGGGATTACACCGTAAATTTTTAAGCGTCGGTGGAAATCTCTTTATTACCCTGGCTTTAACTGACTTTAGAATCAAAGATTGGACCGGAGGATTTCGAGCAATTACCAAGCGAGTTTATGAAGCGGTGGTTCCTGAACTACAAAGCGAAGGCTTTTCGGGATATACTTTTCAAATAGGGTTTCTACATAAAGCTGTTCGTAAAGGCTTCTCTGTTACTGAAGTTCCGTTTCAGTTTGTAGATAGGACCAATGGCTACTCGAAGCTGGGGTCTGAATATTTTAAAAATGCCCTGACATACATTATGAAAGCACGCCTTCAGGAAATCTTGAAAATGCGCTTATTCAAGTTCGTACTTGTTGGCGGACTAGGTGCTTTAATCCAGCTCTCAACCCTGCAACTATGGAGACAGTTTTTTCCCTATCAATTGTCCGCTTTTCTCAGCATCGAGAGTGCAGTGATCAGTAACTTTATTCTTAGTAATCTCTGGACCTTTGCCGATCGCAAATTGAAAGCGAGCCAAATTCCCAGTAAGTTCGTCCAGTTTAACCTAGCTTCAGCTGGCTCAATTATTATTCAACAGGTGTTAGCATTTATCGGTGAGTTTGCTATCGGTCTGTTTGCCTTATTTACGCTGCCCATTATTGCCCTAACTGTTGACACCGGTATGGTGTACGCAGTCTTGGGAATCCTAATCGGTATGTTTTGGAACTTCTTTGCCTACAATAAATTTATCTGGAAAAAAAAGAAAAAGTAAGCATTGCCCATGCAGTTTCGCACATACTGGCCGAGCGTGACCGTTTTCTTACTGCTGGTAGTAGCTAGTTTTTTGAGACTCTGGAATTTACCCCTTAACCTACTGTTCCTCGGTGATCAAGGCCGCGATGCCTTGATCGTGTCAAAGATATTCACCGAAAACGATTTGGTGTTTATTGGACCGGTCACCAGTGTCGGGAACATGTACCTGGGCCCCTTTTATTACTACTTCATGCTGCCTTTTTTAAAATTATCCTATCCCAGTCCAGTTGGACCAGCCTATGCCCTGGCGTTGTTAGGCGTGCTGACTGTTTTTTTGGTCTACTATTGGGGCAAAACGCTACTTGGTCGTCGAGCGGCAGTGATTGCAGCCGCACTATACACCGTCTCAGCTACCGTTATCACCTACACTCGCTTCAGCTGGAATCCTAATCCCGCACCCCTAGTAGCCTTAGCCATGATCTTTGCTACGTACAAAGCTTGGAAAGTAAATGCTTGGTATTGGGTAGTGGTAGCTGCCGGATTTAGCATCATCATTCAACTTCACTACTTAGCCCTACTCTCAGCCGGTGGAGCTGGACTGATTTGGTTGCTGCAGTTAAAGGAAAATTGGAACCGTGACTCTCATACGACTCCAGTGGCAGTTAACCTCAAGCGTCAGCTACTGGCAACTGCGATCGGGGGGTTGATTCTCCTCGCCTCCCTGACACCGTTATTTTTATTTGACTCTAAGCATGATTGGTTAAATCTGCGAGCCCTCCAGAAAATGGTGACTCAGGAAGATACCTTTTCCGGTCCTGGTTCAGAGTCACTGGTGACAAAAATACCCCGAACGATTAAGGAAACACACGGACGCTCCATGCACATCCTGTTCGAGATCACCATTGGCAAACAACGACAGCTGAACACCGCCTTACTGGGAATAGTCGTCCTGGCTTTGGTGTATCTGCTGACTCAGAGGCGCCAGCCTCATCGGTCAGGCCTGATTGTCATTTGTTGTTACCTGGTCACCGGAATTATCGGAACGTCTTTATATGAACACACTATTTTTGATCACTATATTGCCTATCTTTTTCCCGTCACCTTTCTCGTTTTTGGAGTAATTCTCGCTTTCTTGAGCCGCGCCTTGGCTGGAAAAGTTATGGTCGTGGCATTCGTCACTGGGTTTTTGGTCTGGAACATTCCCCGAATTCCCCTTCAAGCGAGTAACTGGAGCATTTATGACATGGAACGGGTTAGCCGCAGTGTCTATGAGCATCTACAACCTGAAGATCAGTACTCACTGGTGTTGCTCTCCCCCTCAAAGGATCTCTATGCTCAAAATTATCGATACTTCCTCTCTACTACTGATAAACCACCGTTACCACCTGAACGGGCAGGCGAAGCCAATGTGTTAGTCGTCATTAATGAAGATCAAGAAACAGACGTGGGCAACTTACCCATCTACGAAATAATTATTTTTCCCATTAAAGAACCGACTGAGGTGTACACTATAGATGATGGTCCAAGTATCTACATATTTAGAAAGCCTTAGCTATGGCTGTGCCTTTTTTGTCAGTTGTCATCCCTTCCTATAATGAGAAACAAAACATATCACGTGGGGTGTTGAGCGAAGTCATTGAGTATTTGAGGTCACAGCCCTATGACTGGGAGATACTTCTGAGTGATGATGGCTCAAAAGACGGGACCTCCCAAGCTTTAGCAGAGTTCGCCTCTCAACACAAACACGTCCAGTTTCTCCAAAATATCCATGCGGGCAAAGGCCCGACGGTCCAATCCGGCATGCTCAAAGCCACCGGCCAGTGGCGCCTGTTTACTGACTTTGACCAATCAACCCCGATCTCCGAAATCGAGAAGCTGCTCAAATATACCAAAAGCTATCCCGTTATTATTGGATCTCGAGAAATTACTGGCGCATTAAGGGATAAAGAACCATGGTACCGACACTTAATGGGTAAGGGTTTTAACCTAATGGTTCAACTATTTGCGGTGCCCGGAATTTTAGACACCCAGTGTGGCTTTAAGTTATTTTCAGCTGAAGCCAGTGAAAAACTTTTTGGCAATCTCCAAGTGTATGGCAGACTCAAAGAGAGACATGATGCCTTTACCGGTGCTTTTGATGTAGAGGTGTTATTTCTGGCTAGGAAATGGAACCTGAGTATTAAAGAGGTTCCCATTTTATGGCATCATCATGAAACTGATCGGGTTAGTCCCGTTAAAGACTCTCTTCGCATGCTTAAAGATATTATTAAAGTCAGATTAGCTGATGTGCGGGGCAAGTATCACTCAGCTTCATAGGGGCTCATGTCCAAACTGTGGTTCGGTTACTTTTTCATATTAGTATTGTTTGGCGTTTGGTCATACTCATTAACCGATCCTAACCTAGTGATAAGCCAGTGGCAGCCCTATTGGCAGTTTCAGCAATGGATGTGGATTCATTTCTTTGAAGACAGAACTCTGCTGACCAGAAGTTTTGGGGGATTAGTCGTGGCCCTGTTTTTGGTCTATGGTTTGATCCTTCGCCAGCTATCACTAGAGCCAACTCGCATCCCCTCTAAACACTACTGGTGGTGGATAGCCCTAGTGATACCTCTAGTCCTTTCCTACAATGCCTTGTCCCACGATGTCTTTAACTACATGTTCAACGCCAAAATGGTGACATCGCTTCAGGCCAATCCACACTTACAGGTAGCTTTGGACTTTCCCAACCAAGAGTGGCTGAGATTCATGCACAACACGCACACTCCCGCTCCCTATGGGTATGGCTGGACGGCTTTGTCAATAATTCCCTATGTTGCTGGAATGGATAGGTTTCTCAGCACTTGGCTAGCTTTTCGCGTCTTTAGTCTAGCAAGCTTAGTTGTTCTATTTGGGGGACTCCGCCTAGCCGCCCACAAGCTTGATCGCCCTCTGAGCAGCTGGTCGTTAGCGCTGGTCTTCCTCAGCCCCTTACTCCTGATCGAAGTCATCTCAAACACCCATAACGACCTGTGGATGATCGCGCCGGCCGTGATTTCGTTGGCTTTAGCTGCTCCTAAAACAACCGCCGTGAATGCGACTCTTTCTGTCCGGGCAGTCTTTCTGTCATTTGTCCTGCTGCTGTTCTCGATCTTGATCAAGTACTCAACTGCGGCCTTAATTCCGGTCTGGCTGATGTTCTTAGTTGTTCAATTGCCAGTGACCCGCTTCACCCAACGCCTGTTTCGTTATGAATGGTTACAGCAAAACTGGCCGTTTGTTTGTTCAATCCTACTGTTTTTACCGCTATTCTTGCTGCGCTCCCAGCAGTTTCATCCTTGGTACCTCAGCTGGTCGCTGGCGTGGGTGCCGCTCTTTAACTTCAAGGATCGCTGGCAGCGGTGGTGGCTTCAGATTGTGCTTGCCTTCAGCGTCAGCTCACTACTCAGATACATTCCCTGGTTATGGGCAGGTGGTTTTCACGGCAACGTCTTTGAACAACAGAAACTTGTGACATGGGTTGGCGCTGGCTTAGTACTATTACTGCTGGTGGTGGTCCAAAGATTAAAACGCACTCGGTAGCCAATCTATCTTGACTCGCTCTCCAGCTCTCAACACGCTACAATAGCTGCATGTCGAAAAAGTGGCCACTTATTATTACGCTCTCGCTGATACTTTTTTACCTTGCCACGCATCTGTTCAAATTGACGGCCTTACCCGTGTTCGCTGATGAGTCAATTTATATTCGCTGGACACAGTTAATGATCGACGACTTCCCTCGATATGCGCTGTTTCCACTCAATGATGGAAAAACCCCGCTTCAGATGTGGTTAATGATCCCTTTTCAATACCTTTTCAGCGATCAACTGTTTGCCGGGCGCTTTCTGTCGGTGTTGGTGGGGCTGGCTCAGTTGGGCGCCACTGCGTACCTTTTAGTTATTTTAGGAGCACGGAAAAAAACGGTTTGGCTGGGCATCTTATGTACGACGGTGCTTCCTTACTGGTTTTTTCATCACCGAATGGCGTTGATCGATGCACTGCTGACATTATGGCTTAGCATCAGTATCATTGGCTGGCTCCAGTTTGCTAAAGCTTTTGCCGCCGAACAAAAGCCCGTGTTGTTGAAACAACGTCTAGCCTATTCATGGTTGATCCTCGCTGGGATTGCCTTCGGATTGGCCTTACTGACGAAGTTAACCGCGCTTCTCTTCGTACCCGTGTTTGCGCTGTACTGTCTATTTCCTAAAAATTTGTCTCTAAAGGCACGCTTTTATCTGCTGGTCCAGATTGGCGCAGGATCTGCCATTGGGGTGTTCATGTTTGGCTTGCTAAGCCTTCATCCCAGCTTTGGCCAGTTATTTAGCCGGGGCAGCGATTTTCTATATCCCTGGCAGGAAGTGTTTTTCGGAGGCAAACTAACTCAAACCTTGCCCAATATTCCGACCTATATCTATTACTTCTTAGCCTACTTAACTCCCACCGTCGTCCTGCTGAGTCTCGCCGGCTTATTTCTAAAGCCTCACCAGCGGACGCATCAGCTCTTATTTTGGTCTGCAGTTTTATTTGTCCTGCCAATCGGAGTGCTGGGGAAAGTCGTCTATCCCCGCTACTTATTGCCTGCGGCTTTATTTTTAACCGTGTCAGCAGCGTTAGCCATTCAGACTCTGTTTGACACCTGGGTCGCCCAGGCAGGTAACACCTATCGACGACTCGGAGTGGGTTTATTTCTACTGCTGCTGATATCAAATGCTCTGGCAGCGAGTATGACTTTCATGACCATGTCGGTGTTCAGACCAGATGAGACTCCGTTTGTAGAAGCTGACAGATCCCAATACTTGACTGAGTGGTCATCCGGCCACGGCATTAAAGAAACAGTTAACTTTATTCATCTCCAAGCAGCCACCCAACCGACTGCCGTGGCTACTGAAGGCTTTTTTGGCACTCTGCCTGATGGGATTCTGCTGTATTTACATGGACAAAATGTGGACAATTTATACGTAGAAGGCATCGGTCAGCCGGTTATCACCATCCCAGAGACTTTTAAGATACGCGCTGCTCAGTACGAACGGGTGTTACTGGTCGTTAACTCCCACCGGTTAAAAATGAGCATTCCTGCTGAGAACTTACTCCAACAGTACTGCCGACCATACTCAGCACCTTGCCTGGAGGTGTGGGACATTACTGAGATAAGCCTTCAGCGACAACGCTTCTAGTCATACACATTTGGTACTCAATGATTCGCGACTGATCCTAGGTTAAAATCCCATCACCATCACCTATGACGGGATCTAAACAGATTTTAGCTATTCTGAACGCCATTGTACCTTCATTTTCCCGCAACTCACCGTTTTCGCTGTTGGATAACTCATTTTTTCTGCATGCAATCAGCACACCCCTAACTGAGATTGGAATAAACCTCGAGCTGTCGATGCTTGAAAATAAACCCGATCGGCAGCAACAACATCTGGCCAATGCTCTGCTCAGTACCGAACACCTGCAAAACTTGTTCAAACAGCTGCTGAGACCGACGACTCAAAGCCGCTACTGCTTTTATGCAAACTCAGCTTTAAGAGATATCTCTCTCAGATATCATCAGCCACATCACTCTAGATTTCTTTCCAGCTTGCTGCACATCTCTGAGAGAGTCAAAATTAAGGGAAATCAGTTCTACTTTCAGGAAGCACTCAGCTTGTTACTCAATAACAGTTATGAAGCATATACTCATCAGCGACACCCAAGGCACGTCTGGTTAGCAGCCACGCACGCCAAAAGTCATCTGACTATTCATATTGGCGATGCCGGGAAGGGAATAAACTGGCTTTCTCGACATCTGATTTTTGTCAAAGGTTTCAGCTCGAAAAGACATGGGACCGGACTTGGCCTCAGTTACTGCCGATATATTATCGAAAAACACTTGCAAGGGAGTTTAAAACTGGCCAGTTCACCCGGTATGGGAACAGTTTGGGTGATTAAAATCCCCACTATGAGCTAATTTTATAGCCAAAGCCTCGAACCGTTTGAATCAGCGAATGGTACTCACCTAGAATCACTCTCAGCCGTCTAATATACACATCTATCGTGGTATATGTCGGCAACTCATTATTTCCTTGCCACACATACTCAGTTATTCTGTCTCGAGATATGACTTGGTTTTTATATCGCAATAAACAGGCTAAGATTTGTGATTCTCGACGACGGAGGGTCTTTGTGTGGTCAGGAAAAACAATTTGACCGGTTTGAGGGAACAATTGAATCGGCCCGCACTCCAGGACGTCCTGGCTCATGACTGTTTGTTTTCGAAGCAAACTCTCAATTCTGAGCAATAACTCAGTTGCTGAAAATGGTTTGCCTAAGTAATCGTCTGCACCCTCCCTCAACAAACTGACTCTATCTTCAACTTGGTTCATTTGACTCAGGCATATAATGTGAGTAAACGAGCTAGTGTCTTTAACATAATCAACAATTTCTTTCCCATCTCCATCATCCAACAACCGATCGACGATAATCAAATCATATCGCTGAGATTCCAATAAATCATAGGCCCGCGCTAGCTTGTCGGCCACGTTGACTGAGTAGCCCTTTCTCCCTAGTAGATCACTGAGAGACTGCGCCAAACCTCGGTCATTTTCTATCAATAAGAGCTGTTTCATACTCTGCATCCTAATCTGCCGGCTTCTGAAAACAATCGGCGATTTATTTGATATCTTTTGATATACTCATGTTTTCTTGCATTTAGCTTTCACTTTAACCCTCAAGGCTCGAGAATTTTCGTTATTTGCGGTATGATACCTATGCTTTTCTCCTTCCCGGGTAGTGAAGTGGCATCACAACAGGTTCTGACCCTGTTATCCTAGGTTCGAATCCTAGCCCGGGATCTTTCTTAACCTGAATCACCCTAAAAAAAAACACCCTCTGTCTCCTAAGGGTGTTTTCTTCTGTCCAGCTTGTTAGCTGTCTTCTGTGTAATTAAGAGAATAACAAAGGAAACTGAAAAACAGCTTAAGATGTTGGTTGTCTTGCTGGGAGGCTGACGCTAAAGGTAGATCCTTGATTTTCTTGGCTTTTGACACTTAGGCTCCCATGGAAACTTTCGACTATTTTTTGGGCTATTGAAAGTCCTAAGCCATAACCAAACTCAGCACTGTTGGTTCTAGAGGTATTGGCTCGAAAAAAGCGATCGAATATATGAGGCAGGTCGACTCGGTTAATTCCTTTGCCCTGATCGGCTACCGAGATCTTTACTTTTCCGTCACGGCGGCGACCGATCACCGTAATCGTACTCTGATCAGGGGAGTACTTAACTGCATTTTCGAGCAAAATTACCAGCAGGTCATTTAAACGGTAACGATTACTTTGCAGTGATACATCAGCTACCTGTAGGACAATTTTTATTTTTTTCTGTTTTGCCAAGGGAGTCACCGTCTTGACAGCCTGGCGAGTGACATCGATCAACCTAACGTTTTCCCACACTGTCTGAGAACTAGGTTTTTGATACTGAGCTAACCGAAGCAGATCGTCTGATAAGCGCTGGAGCTTATCCACTTCTTCAATACTTTCAGCCAATACACTCCGCGCCTCGCTCAGCTTCATGTTTTTATCCCTGAGAGACACCTCCATAGCTGTTTTTAATGAGGTGAGTGGGGTTCTGAGTTCATGGGATGAGTCAGTAATAAATCGGTTTTGTTCATCCAGCATTTTTTTAATGGGATTCAAGGTTCTGCCTGCTAAGAAATAGGCTAAACCGCCAGAAAGAATGAAAATGCTGCCATCAACTATCAGCAAAGCAAAAATCACTCGCTGTTTGGTTTCTGTTACCAATTCAGGATCAACCACTGGCGGCAGCGTCGACATGACAAACTCGCTCCCCGGAATGTGCCATGAATCACCTTGGCGGAGTGCTCGTTCAAATCGAACTCGCTGAGCTCGAGAGAGTCGATCTAGCTCATTCGTCAAGACTTTGTAAATCACCGCGCTAAACGCTGCGCTCACGAGCATGATGATCAGTAAGTACCAAAAGGTTAACTTCAACCGAGCAGAGTTAAACATACCTACTGTCCAATCTTATAACCGAAACCTCGAACAGTATAAAGCAGGGGTGGCTGTTTTTTAAAGGGAACATCAATTTTAGTACGTAGGTTCCGAATGTAGACTTCAACCGTATTTGCTAAAACATCAGCTTCATAATCCCAGACATGGCTAATGATTTGTTGCTTCGATAAAATTCGGCGAGGATGACGCATCAAGTACTCCAAAAGAGAAAATTCTTTACTCGACAAGGTAATGCTTTTTCCTAATCTTTTCACCACATATTCTTTTGGATCGAGAGTTAAGTCATCTACTGACAAGACAGACTCTGTAACTTGGTGAGGACGGCGTGAGAGTGCCCTAATTCGGGCTAGTAACTCATCAAAGGCAAATGGTTTAGTCAGGTAATCATCTGCCCCGGCATCCAGCCCTACAATCTTATCTTCCACTTGCCCTTTGGCTGTCAAAATCAGGATGGGGGTGTGATTCCCTTGAGCTCTAAGCTGTCGGCAAATACTTAAACCATCCACTTCCGGCAACATCAAGTCGAGAATCAATAAATCGTATTCTTCAGTCGAGGCCAAGTCTAAACCATCTTTGCCGTTATACGCCACATCAACAACATATCGGTCTTGCTCTAAACCCTTCTTGATGGTGTTGGCAATCCGATGCTCATCTTCAACAACTAAAACTCTCATACTACCTATTATATGCTTCCGGCTGAAAAGCAGCTGAAAAAATACTCAAATCATATTCCAAGCCAGCTTACTTAATCTAAGTTAGACTTGACCCCAACTCGTTCAATCAGTGGGAATTCTTTTTTAATCTCTGTCCAAAATTTCTCTGCCAGCTTTGCCGAGTACACCGCATGGTGACCCTTTTCCATACCCGAGCATAACCGCCGCTCCCAGTCTCGGATAACCTCCACCACGTCTGATCCCTGCTGGTGAAATCGTTGACTCCATTGTTTTCGATCAAATTGGTAGCCATCGTGGATGGGTTTGAAGAGCGCAAACAGGTCATGGTTTTGCTCCGTCATCTCCAAAAAATATTGCTTGTACTTAGTCATGAAACCTTCTTCCTAAAGCTTCTTTTCAGCCAACTCTTACCCAGCTCTTACTACCATTTGTTGGTTCTATTAAACCACAAACCTATGCTCATCACAGATTTAAAACCGGTTTAAAAAGTAAGTATCTTGAAAGGGGGTGACACATATGGCACGAGGCAATTTTGGCAACCGTCAACAACATATAGCTGCTGGACAACGGAGCTCAGGCAACCGCACTCGCGGCGCCAACCGTCGGGGCGGACGCAGTCGCAAAGACTCCAGTCAATAGAACCAGACATGAACACAGAGCAAGCAGGTAGTGTAAAAGCTACCTGTTCTGTTTTGTGGTTGAGAGAAAAACTATTTGACTGTGAACTGACCATCTGTATAGATGGTTTTCTTGGTGCCATTCGTGAGGTATGCCACCACGGTTCGATCAGTGGTAGACACAATGTCGGTGTGTTCCGATGAGTCATTAAAGCCCAGCTCTTCCCATTGTTTGACCGATAACTCGGCAGCATTGCCTCGATAACAATCCTTGTATGCCATGCCCAAAGCTAAGTGGGTATTTCCAAAGGGGCCTCCAATATTTTCATCAAATAACGTTTCTGCCATCACATGAGTAATTCTGGACATGCGACGGTCGGTCAAGGAAAACTCACCAACTTTATTAGCGTCCGGACTTTTTAACATTTGCACCAGCAAGTCATAACCCTCTTTAGCTTGAGCCTCAACCACCAGGCCTTTTTCAAATTTTAGTGAAACCCCACTCATGACTCGTCCATATCGATACACCGGTTGGTTGAATGTAATTGTGCCTTCAGTGCCTCTCCAGTCGGGTGAAGTAAAAAACTCAAAACTGGGAATGTTTCGACCAGCTCCAGCCTGCCATATCCGATCCGCCCCCAACTTAACCGTTAAGTCTACGTCTTCCCCCGAAATCGTTAAGTGGTCAACTTGCATTTCGTTGAGCTTATCTTTAATTTGGTGTTGAGTTTTGGCAATTTTTCGCCACTCACTTACCGGATCCTCTTGATCAAGAAAACAAGCACTGATAATTTGTTGCCAATACTCTTCCAAAGATAAACCAACCAGCTCAGCTTTGGCCTGAACCCCCCATAAACCAACCGTCCAGGTCATCTTGCCCTGAGTTTCTTTATCTCGACACCAGTCTTGGTACTCTCTTTTTGCATCGCGAGCAGTAATTATTTTTTCCGGGTTAATCTCCAGCATTTCGTGCGGATCTACATCAGCAATTACTCCGATTCGGTGATCAAGCACATCTAGTCTGGCTCGCATCATTTTTTTGGGGAAAAACTGTAATTGGTCAGGATTAGCTCGTAAAAAATAATCTTTGTCAAAACCAGTCGGCATCAATCGAATTAAAGGATGTGCTCCGGCCAATAACAGTGTGTTTTGAAGTTCTAATGCCAATGGTTTTGCAACATCGGGAACCACGCACTCAACAACTTCGCCAGCTTTTACACCCTCGCCTGAGTTCAAGGCATAGTTAACCAGTACCTCAGCATACCGCTTAGCAATAATGGCTGGTGGTTGATAAGATTGCTGATTCATACGGATATTCCTTATCTCTGACTCGATAAATACTCTTTCAAAGCCGCGAAAGCCTTGGCTCGATGACTCAGTTTGTTTTTTTCTTCAATCCCGAGTTCAGCAAAGGTTTGTTCATAGCCATCGGGTATAAAAACTGGGTCATAGCCAAACCCTTGAGAGCCTCTCGGTTGGTCAGCGATGGTACCGGTGACTTTGCCTTCAAATAACTGCTGGAACTCCGACTTCGGATCAAATAAGCACAAGACTGTTCTGAATTGAGCTGTCCGGTCGTTCTTTAATTCCAACAGCTGAAGCAAACCATTATTTCGATCCTCATCACTCCCTGAAATAAATCGCTTTGAGTGAACCCCGGGCCTGCCATCAAGTGCGGCCACCTCTAATCCCGAGTCATCACTACAGCTGATTACCCCAGTTTTTTTCGCAAAGGTAGTCGCTTTCAACAGCGCATTTTCCTCGAGGGTTGCCCCGGTCTCATCAACATCAAAGCCATCCAGCTGAGAAAAATCATCAGGACTAAGTAACTCCAAATCCAAGCCCTTAAGCAAGGCTTGTGCCTCTTTCAATTTTCCTGGATTGCGGGTACCAAACAGTAACTTCATACCTATGAAGTTTTACCTAATAAACCACCCAAGCCCCCAGTCATCTCTTGCAGTTTTTGGGCTGCTAGTTCTTGGGATTTTTTGATGGCTTTATTCAAAACATCCACCGCTTCTTGGCTAGTAATGCCTTGAACTGAGAACTGTTTGATTTTTTGATCACCGGAGATAACAACCACGATATCGCCTTCTTCAATTCGGATCTCTTCTGCAGCTAAATCCTGCTGCATTTGTTTGGCTTGTTTGCGTAAGTTATTTAAATCACCTAAGGCTTTTAATGGATTGGCCATACTACTCCTTTTGTACTTATTTTTATTCGAGGACCTGGCTGATTTTACTATAGAAGTAGTTCCTCAGCCAGAGCAGTTAATTCAGCTTCGGGTGTGTCGGCTGAGATGCTTGGCGCATCCGCCAGCACAAACTCCAACACTATTCGCCCCCCAGTTAATGGCTGAGTGCACTCATCGATCATCTTCTTAAACTTGGGTTGCTGAAGCTGCTCTTTATGGAACTTATAAAAAACTGCCACCGTGGCTGTACCTTGGTCACTTGAAAGAGGTTTGGCCGACCGTAACAAAGCCGCCACTGACGAATTCTTTTGCGTCATCAAGCCCACAAAGACATCCCACTGTTGGAGTAACTTGGCTGCATCACCAAAAGGTAGGTCCTGCAAATTATCACTCACCAACCGTAATTCAGGGGAAATGGGCGACACAAAAGTAGTCAACGGTGACTCCACCACATCTGTTTTTTTGGTCGCTGGGAGATTTTTCATCACCGCTACTACTGGGATCTTTACCGGGGTTTGATTCTCACCACCAGAGCCATCTGGACGTGGCTGTTTATTCTTTGAGCGCGTAATCAACTCCAGTAACTTTAGCTCCAAAGATAGAAAAGGGATCCCGGTGGAGTCCGAGAGTGTTAGATGCTGTAACTCGTTGAGCAAAAACTGTGAGACCGCCTGCGGCAAGGCTGGTTGACCAGAGTGGACCCCGGCTGACACCAATAATGAGTAATGAAGGTGGGCACATAGTTGACGAAAGAAAAATTGCTGGTCAACTTGGTTTTGTCTGAGCGACTCCATGCTTTCTACTACTTTTGTGACGTCTTTACTCAACACCGCTGATATTACTGACTCCAGTCGCTGCTGCGTACTCCCCGTTAAGTGCGTGTTCACCAGATCCACGCTCACCACTTGTCCACTATTAGTCATTAACTCTAACGCCTTGATCGCATCTCGAAAGCTACCATCGGCGAAGGCTGCAATTAATCCTAATGCCTCCGGCTGTACACTGAGTTGCTCTTTTTCAGAGACAATCTGGAGAGCTTTCATGAGCTCAGCAATCGTCGCCTTGGTAAATGGGATGACTGTCGATCGAGAAACGATCGTGGCGGGGATTTTATGAAGCTCAGTGGTGGCCAGGATAAATACCGCATGCTCGGGCGGCTCCTCAAGCAGCTTAAGTAAGGCGTTAAAGGCCTCTGTCGTCAACATGTGGGCCTCATCAAGAATATAGACACTCATTAATCCTTCTTGAGGGGGCAGCGCCACCCGTTCTCTGAGCGCGCGAACATCATCAATGCCACGATTACTGGCCGCGTCTAGTTCCTGAACCAAGTACGATGAGCCCTCAAAAATCTTGTCTAAACTGTGATCTTCAGGATTCGGTTCCAAGAGGGATTGACCTTTAACGGTGTCTTTTTGAAAGTACAGTTGTCTGACTACTGTTTCATTACGCGAATCATTGAGCAAAGCTCCAATAATCCGAGCGGTCGAGGTTTTACCCGTGCCCTTTGGTCCGGCGAAGAGCAATACTTGCGGCAATCTACCTTGAGCCATGAGGGATAAAAGTAACTCCCGCACCTTTTCGAGGTGGAGTTCACTAATTTGGCGGGGTCGATATTTACGATTCCAAGTCATAGATCACTTTCATTGAAAAAGGAGTCTCTCAATCATGATGATAGCCAAGCAAATGCATCAAGCCATGTTCAAGATAAAAACAGAGCTGGTCGTCGACCATTTTTCCATACCTTTTGGCTGTTTTGACCGCTTCAGGAAAACTTATCACCACATCACCAAGGTGAGGAACCATACCGGCAGGCAAAGGAAAGTCATGTAGCTGATGCTTTTCATGTTGCGGAAAAGACAGTACATCCGTCTCACCTATGTGATGCAGTTTTGATTCGTTTAGTTGCGTAATTTTTCGTTTACCCACGATGGAAACGTCAACTTGAGCGTCCTCAACACCTTGTTCACTCAAAACGCGTATGACGGTTTGCCGCAATTTCTTGCGATTGATAGGGAAGCGTGAACCAACGGTTAAATTAGTAACGATCATAGTTAAGCTGCTACCTCAGACCCTGGGTCTGACTGAGTCATAATGGCAATTAGTCTCTTGCCTGATGGCTGTTTTATTTCTTGGATCACAGCGGCTAGTTTAGCCTCCAACTCAGGAACTGGCTGCATAGCTTCTAGTTGCCTAACAGTAGCTGCGGCAGCTGATAGTTCTTGCTGTGAAATATAGAACGCGGTCAGCGCAATTAGGGTATCCATAACTCTCTCCAGTGTGGCTGCCGCTTGTCCCACCTCAAATTCAGGCATCTCTAACGCTGAACGGGAAAGAAATTTTGTCAGCCACGACCGAGCTACATCGCTTGTTAATTCGTTTAGAGTATTCTCAGTTGATTCTGGCCACGCGAATCTATCTTCGGCGCTGATGACGTTACTTTCCGACATTTTCTCCTTGGGCTAAGGTTTTAGCCGTTGCTATACTCATCGGTCCTAGAGGGACTTTATTTTCTGGATCATCCACAAAGAATAACATGACTCTACCTCTAGCATTCTTGCTCCAAATTTTACCATCCCGAATAATTTCTGGTGATCCTCCGAACTGTTTCTGCACCCACTGGGCAGGTCCCGCATCCCCGATCACCCCGACAATGGCAATCTCCTCCTCGGGGTTGATCACCACCATTTTCCTAAACTTGTACCATTCCTTGAGTTTACCATGTTCAGTATTCCAGTTTGGTAAGTACATCGTTTGCACCGCAAAATAATATTTTTCTCGCTGAACCGCTTCGGGCGTCAACTGGCCAAGCTCCGTAAACCAACCATACGCACCTCTGTTCGGAGCTATGCCTGCTTCTTGGTACGCATCATGTTGATCTAAGGTGTCGGTCGGAAATCTGTTTAAGTGTTGTTCTGAGCCCATGATCCCAATTGAGTGATTCAGTCTTTTGCCATCCAGCTCTGCGGTGATTTGAAATCCCAACATGTCACTCAGCTGCTGCTCCAGGTATAGTTCGTCTTGTTTCTCTAAATGACCTGGAGGTTGCTTGACCAAAGCTTTCATTTTTTCCACAATGGCCTGGTGCTCCTCCAAGGTGATGGTGCTCAACCAGTGGTTATTTGTTTCTTCCTCCATGACTTGTAACTGTTCGGCAACCTGAGTATCTACCGGTCTGGGAAACATCATCGTACCAGCCACCGTGGTGGCCAACAGGAGGTGTTGGGATGTGGTCTTGATGCTACTTAATTGATCGCTCTGTTCTAGTAACCAGGCATAGGCGGTGTGGTATTTTTCTCTGCACTCTTGTTTGACCTCTTCATATAGCTCAGTCATCCGGACAAGGGATAGCGGGGTAGCTGGCGAAGTGGCAGTAGTAATCATTTATTACTATTACTCTAGCTGGTGTTGGGCCATTAGTAAACGATCGAGAGTCAATTTCTTACCCAGCACGGCAATTGTTTCAAATAACGGCGGAGTCGCGGCTTTACCGGTCACAGCAACTCTGACCATCATAAAAAATTGGCCTTTTTTCCAGTCATTTTTTTCTTGGAGAGCGCGGATGGCTATTTCGAGTGTCTCGACACTCCAAGTTTCCAGACTTCCCAACTCAGTAACTAAAGCTTGAAGTTGTGGAGTGACTTCGCTGGCACGAGCTTTCTTGACCAGCTCTTCACTGGCAACCGTGATTGGTCGATAAAAAAACTCGGTTAACTGGGTGATGTCGCTCAAAGTCACTAATCGCTCGCTCACTAGGGGTAGCATCTCATCGATCTGCTGAACGGGAAAGTCAGCCGATAAAAATGGCTGCAACCGCAGCTTCAACTGCTCAGGTGATAAATTACGGATATAGACTCCGTTCAACCACTTCAACTTTTCTAAGTCAAATACGACTGACTTGGCACTGATATCCTTGGGTTCAAATTCTTGAATGTACTCTGTCAAAGTCATGATTTCACGCTGGTCTTTGGGGGTCCAACCCAAAATCATGAAAAAATTGAGCATAGCTTCAGGTAAATATCCGTCATCTAAAAATGATTGGGCAGCTACTGTCCCCTTACGTTTGCTCATCTTCCCTTTGCCATCAGGATTGAGGAACACCGGAATATGGGCATAAATGGGCGGTGTCCAACCAAACGCTTTATACAACAAAATATGTTTCGGGGTTGAGCTTATCCACTCCTCGCCTCGCATAATATGAGAAATCTTCATTTCTATGTCATCAATGACGACTGCCAAGTGATAGGTGGGAAAACCGTCGGACTTTAAGAGCACTTGATCATCGACTACATTTGACTCAATGGTGATCTCACCTCTGATCAAATCAGTGAAGGTGATTGACTCATCATCGGGAACTTTTAAGCGAATAACAGCAGATTCACCGGCGTCGAGTCGCGGCTTTACCTCAGCCATCTTGAGATATCGGCAGTGTCGATCATACTTGGGGGGAGTGTTTTGCTGTCGGCTCTGCTCCCGAATTTGCTCTAGCCTTTCGGAGGAACAAAAACAGTAATAGGCATGTCCGGCTGCGACGAGCTCCTCCGCCTTGGTTTTATAGAGAGGTAAACGCTCAGACTGTGTATACGGCGCGTGTGGTCCACCAATATCCGGACCTTCATCCCAATCTAGACCGTAGGCTCTGATAACAGACATGATTCTCTCAGCTGCACCTTCGACTTTGCGCTCCTGATCAGTATCTTCAATACGCAGTACAAATTGGCCACCGTGCTTCTTAGCGAAAGCATAGTTTTTCAGGAGTGTAGCAATATGTCCCACATGGTACTCACCAGTCGGGCTTGGTGCCATTCGGGTTCTGACAGGAAGTAAGTCGTTTGTCATAGGGGTGTGATTATACTATTGGTCGGTGAGTGGTGCTTGCAGGTATTTTGGATCGAGAGCAGCTACATATCCTAAGAAACCTTGATCGCCTTCAAACACATAGATTGGCTGGAGATATGTTTGTTCCTCAAACGAGTCATAGTATCCAAGATATACATTGCGAATTATGACTGAGTCGGTGCTCCCGGTATCAGCTACATATCCCTCGCCCGCCTGGAGCAATCTCCAAGCCGAATCAGTTGTTCTCAATGGGTAGGTATGCACTTGGCTGTAGTCAACCGGGTGATAGTTATACTCTAGAGAGACGACGCTATCACCGCCACCTAAACCCCCAGAGACTATCGCATGAACACTGCCCTTGTAACCTTCCTGGGTGAACATACGCCACTGATCATCAATGGGTGTTCGATTCAAATCAACTTCAATAAAGTCAGCATCTGAAAAAGAGACTGCCTCCTGCAGCTCACCACCTAATGCCTTCAGATAGACAATTTCCCCCGAGGCGGTGGCTAAATCATCTTCCAACAAACTCGCTGAATCGAGCATTTCTTTAACTTGACTCAAAGCAGAGGTGCCGTCAGGTAAGTTATTGACGCTCAGTAATTCGGGTCGACTTAAGAAGTCCGTCTGGAGCTTCATGGCCAAAGTTTGGCTGTCAATTTCCAGCGTGGACTCGAGGGGGCGGGATTTACTCCACCGGTAGGTAGTAGTATTGAGAACTTGAGGAGTAAACACAAATCCATAGCCCGAAGCAATCTGCTTGACCCGGTCATCTGATAACAAGCTCAAGCTTGATTTTGGCATAAAAAATACTTTGGCCCGATCACCAAAGTTAGGCAGGATACCAGTGGCCGTCTCGAGTGTGTACTCGATCGGCTGTGCTTTACTTTCTGGAAACACCATGGAAGGTAAAATTCCAAAACCAACGGTTGGTGGTGGAGGGGGCGGTGGATGAGTTGCTTGCCAATAGGCAATAAAAGCCGTCAACAAGGTTCTGCCCACTATTAATGCCACTATCGCGATCGAGCCGAACTTCACTACTTGTCGGCCAATATAGGTGACATCAGTCAAAGTTGGACCAGTGCTAGTTGCTTGTGCCATAGGTAAATTAATTACTTGTCGTATTTAGTGTACCAGAATAAGGGTCAGTCCAGATATAGTGGTCCTGAATCCAGTTTAAGACGGCTCTAGTATCGTTGTACCGATCTTCACTCCCCATGATCACAATTAAGATGTCTAAGCCCTGGTGTCTAAACTCAGTAATCAAAACTTCACCGGCGGCTTCAGTCGTCCCAGTTTTAATGCCAATCACCCCTAACTCGCTACTGAGCAAGGCGTTAGTGTTAGTTAAGGTGTGCACGTTCAATCGCAAATCATCAGCAATTGTTTCTGAGCGAGTGCCAACGATCTCCGCTAACAAGGGGTCCTCCATTACCTCCTTGGCTAAGATTGCTAAGTCTCGGGCAGTTGATCGATGTCCATCAGTGTCGATCCCGGTCGCATTGGTAAACTGGGAGTTGGTCAGCTGTAGCTGAGCCGCTTTAGTATTCATTGCCTTAAGAAAACCACTCTCCCCACCGGGGTAGTTATCGGCGAGCACCTGTGCCGCATCATTGCCCGATTGAATTAACATCGCTGATAGTAAATCTCGAATGGGCAAACGCTCACCCGGCACCAGACCAACGACGGAACCAGCAGTCGTGGCTTCATTTCGAACGGTCATGAAAGTATCAAGCGGATAAGTTTCTCGAGCAACCAAAGCGGTCATCAGCTTTGTCGTGGAAGCCGGATAACGACTTTCTTCCGCGTTCTTGGTTACTAAGACTGATGCTGATGGCACATCAACCGCATAAATGGCTTGGCCGCTGAGTGTAGACACTAACCGGGACTGGGCATCCTGAAAACTCAGACCATCCTCACTGGTAAAAACGGGTATTTTTGCTGCTGACACCAACTCCACAGACTGGTGCAACTCAACCGTTGCGGGTAAAACTAAAGGTGAGCCTGTCTGGCTAAAAACAATAGCCGCAGTAATCAGTAAAACACAGAGATATTGGTCAAGCCGTAACTTTGGCACCTGAGTATTGTAAAAGAAAAGCTACTTTTTGAGCAGGCTCAAGCTGAGCTCTTTTAATTGGTAATCACTAATTTCACTGGGAGCATCCATAACTGCCGTTTTCCCTGATGAACTCATCGGAAAAGCCATCACTTCTCTCAAAGATTTTTCATTTGCCAGCACCATTACATGCCGGTCTAAACCTAGAGCAATCCCTCCATGCGGAGGCGTACCAACCTTAAACGCTTCCAGCATATGTCCCACGCCTGCTTGGATTTCCTGATCACGGTAGCCCATGACTTTAAAGGTAGCTGTCAATACTTCCGGACGATGAGCCCGAATGCTGCCACCCCCGGCTTCGAAACCGTTGCAAACGAGGTCGTATTGAGTCGTTAAGATTTGATCGATGTTCTTTCCCTCCAACAGCCACTGTTCGTGCTCTGGGATTGGTGACGAAAAGGGATTATGAGTAAACGTCCAGCCACTTTTGCCATCAGCGACTTCAGCGGCGTCTTTCGTGTCTACTTTTTTAAAGAAAGGAAAGTTAATGACCCAGGCAAAAGCCAAGACCCCGTCTTGTTTTTCTTGGTCAGTTCGAAGATCGAATTTATCGGCACCAAACTTTTCGATGGCCTCTTGATACGAGAACACCGGGAACTGGGCATCTTTCAACTTTCCACCCACTGTTTCCACCGACTGTTTGACAATGGTCTCCACCGTTTGCATAACTTCATCACGATCCACAAAACTCATCTCCAGATCAAGCTGGGTAAACTCAAAGCCTCGATCGGCCCGGAGGTCCTCGTCGCGGATACATCGCGCAAACTGATAATATCGTTCTACCCCGGCTGTCATCAGCAGCTGTTTATACTGTTGAGGACTTTGAGGCAAAGCATAAAACTTGCCTGGCTGTAACCTTGACGGCACGACAAAGTCACGAGCTCCCTCTTTGGTAGATTTGGTCAGCATCGGTGTCTCAACCTCCGTAAACTCATGGGCTGAGAGCGCAGCTCTTAAGGCTTTGAAGTAATCTGAGCGCAGTCTTATGATCTTACTCATTCTGTGACGTCGAAGATCCAGATATCGGTACTTGAGTCGCACTTCTTCATTGATGTCTAAGCCGTCCCCTTCAACTTGGATGGGCAGCTCAGCGGCTGGGTTGAGTGTGGTGTAGGTTTGAACTTCGATTTCAATTGAACCAGTAGAAATATCTGAGTTGACCATTGAGCCTGGTCTCTCTTTGACTAAACCTTGAATTTCAATCACGGACTCTGTCGTTAGCTCACCCATCTTTTGGAATCCGACACACTGCACTTTTCCCGACCGGTCTCTGATATCTATGAAAGTAACTTTTCCATGGTCACGTTTGGAGTCCACCCAACCCTTGAGGGTAACTACTTGACCAACCTTTGCCGGGGTTTGACCGACCATGGTGCGAATACTTTTAGACATAGACTCTCCTTTTTACAAAAAAAGACCCTTTCAACTGACCACAGCGTGATCAATTGAAAAGGCCTCTTCGCTGTCTGCGAAAAGAGGTGCCAGCCTCTTCATTACTTAATTCCAGCTATCTCGGGCTTACCCGTGCAACTCGCCCAGGATGTCAAACTGGACAGCTATTTCGATCTAAGAACCTAGCAATGGTTGCGGATCAATTGTATCACAAAACTTGACAAGCCACAGATGCGTCTTATAATCAAAACCTCATGAACTACATGAACGCCGTTATTACTCTCACACTTATTGTCCTTAACCAGGACGGGGCGAGTGTAGCGTAAAAAACTTTTTTTAAATCACTCACACCCCGCTACCAGGCGGGGTTTTTTGTTGTGATCGCAACCTTATGAACAGAGAACATACTACTTATATCGCTACTGCCCTCATGTTTGAGTACATGAGAATCTTGAAAGACGTTTTTCCCGGAGTTGTCTCAACTCATGAGTTTGCCCAGGTGTTTAACGACAAGGACTTCACTTATCAGGACTTTCGACGCAGCAAAATTAATCCTGATTCAATTCGATCTGGACTCATTTCCTGCTCCGGAGCTGCGATGCTCATTGGCTTAAGAAATGTGTTAACAGGAAAATCTGAGCCTCGCTACTTTGTGGAGCGAACGGAGGTAATGCAGCCATTCGGCTTGTCCGATAACACTAAAAAGAAGGGACCAACCGACGCACATGTGACTCTCAGAGAGAGTTTTGACTCAGAGCCCACTCTATTTTGGGAACTGTGGAATGACGAACGGGTTGACGGCTCATTTTATTGTTTTATTCGAAACTTGACAGAGAGTGGCGTGGAGCACGCTCGAAGAGGTCGAATGTTTACGAATACAGCCACGTTATTTGCTAACCGAGTCAGTACATTTGGCTTTAGAAGAGAAAGTAGAGAAAAATTAGAACGAAATCGGGAAATATTAGAACCTCACCAAAATAATTATGATCAATTTTTAACTTTTCTGAAAGAACAATTTTATTCCTGAAATATGATTAATAATCAACCAAACAGCCATTATAGATGAATTCACTACCGCAGATATTAGGCAAGGACTCACACCAACTTAAAAGCTGTACATTTCGAAAGTAAAGGATTAAAATACAAAAATGAGCGTAACTGAAGCCACTAGCTATTACCATGAAGTCATGGACTCAACTGAGAACCCCAAAACCTCCGAGAGGGTTTATCAACAAAGTGCGCTCTGGTATGGTTTGTTAAACAATGCCATAACAATAGAAATCACTGGACCAAGAATAACTCACGCCATAAACCTTCGACGAGAACCTTCGTTACTCAAAATTCTACACAGTCGTGGAATTTGTACTGAAACAGTCCCGGACTTATCAGAGCAAGAAAGACAGGCACTTGATGAAGAAACAGCCTTTCCTGAGAAGGAAAGCGAAGGTGCTCAATTGCTAGAAAAAGAGGGAAACCTCCATGCTGAAAAATTTGACCCTTTTAAACTCTATGGTTTATTACGGGATCTGCAACGATTAACTTCAGCAGGGATTCACATCCATAATAAGAGATTCCTCAAACCGCCTCAAGGGGGATACTCTTAATATCTTTCAACCGCAACTGCAGATTCTTTCGACCTTTCCACTCATTGATCTCAATGACACTGGCTATCTCAATCGGAGCCCCAAGTTTCAACTGCTCTGCCAAATCCGCTTTATTCCAGAAAATAGCACTCAGTGGTTTGTCTAAATCAGGATGACTTAGCAATAATCGCAAGTGCTTATTGGTTTTGCCCATCGTCTGAGCATCGATCACCAGCATCCCCTTCAGTCCTAAGATAGGCTCGGTGTTTCCTGAACCAAAGGGGGCGAACTTTTCTAAAATAGCAGCTAACTCGGTACTGAGTAGCCCGGCTTCAATCACACAGTCCAACGTTACGACGGGAATCAATAGTTGAGAGCGTATCTGTTCGCGAGCAATCTTGAGTAGGTGGTGCTTAACCGTCTCAATTTTATCCGGCAGCAACCCAAAACCTGCAGCCATCGGGTGACCTCCTACTTCGGTTAAGTCATCCCGTACTTGGCGAATCAGCTCCACGATATTAACTCCGGCTACCGACCGCGCGGAGGCTTTAGCACTTAATTTTCCCACCGCTATGACGATCGCGGGCTTGTGATACTGCTCCATCAACTTGCCCGCGATTAAACCAATCACTCCCTCGTGAAAATCAGGGGATGACACCACAATTAAGTGTTCATCTTGCCACGAGTCTGCCTGCAGCTGAGCTTGAGCAATCATGGTTTCAGTCAGGTCTTGACGCCTGACATTAGTACTCTGTAGCGTCATCATTAACGCCCGGGCTCGCGCCACATTACTGGTGCAGAGCAATCGGAGAGCCTCCAATCCATGAGAGAGTCTGCCCATGGCATTTATGCGGGGGGCTAAACCATAGTTAACGGCAGTGGCATCAATTCGGGCTTGATCTAAATTGGCAACTGCCATCAGCTCGGTTAAACCGACCCGCTGCGTCTTTTGTAACGCCTTAATTCCAGCAGTCGCAAAACTTCGATTGGCATTCTTCAAAGGGACTTGATCAGCAATGGTGGCAATTCCACAAAAATCCAGCAAATCGACCACGGATTCCGGCACCAGAGCTTTGGCAAACATCCAAGCTACCGTGGTACCACAAAGCTGGGTAGTATGAACGATTGCCAGCGCTGGCGGTAGCTGAGATTCTGGCAGATGATGATCAGTTACTATCACATCAATTCCTGCATCCCTGAGTCTCTGGATTGGTTCGTGTGCCACGATCCCATTATCAACGGTGATTATTAACTTTGGTGGCTTTCCGGCTAAGATGTCATCGATTGCCCGGTGTGAAATACCATATCCATGCTTTTCACGATGAGGAATAAAGGGTTTCGCTTTGTATCCTGCGTGATGTAAAGCCAACCACATAACAGCGGCTGCACAAATGCCATCGGCATCATAGTCACCGAAGACCAAAATTTCCTCCTGCTGCTCGTGGGCGTACTGCAGACGCTTGAGGGCAATTGTCACCTGATTTGGATCAATTCCCACACTACTCAGGGACAGCTCAAGTGGTGAGAGGGGATTAAAAAATTCGCTGGGAACCGTAATCCCTCGATTGTGTAGTAGGATAGACTCGAAATCTGCTAGATTTTGAGGGTTTGAATCCGAAGTGACGTTCCAGTGCATGGCAGCCATTATAGTTTGTTTGGTTCGATAAAAGCTAGATAACCAAACCTAATAAACTCATTTATAATAGAGTGATGTCGCTCAAAATAAGTACTGCCTCTCTTTCAATTTTACAAAAACTTCAGTTGGCTGGATTCGAGGCCTACATTGTTGGCGGCGCGATTCGGGACCTACTGCTTGCCCGCAGTGGTGAAGCTCGGCAAGTGGTGGATTATGACTTTACAACCAATGCCTTACCCGAACAAATTCAGGCCTTATTTCCCGATAGCTTTTATGAGAATACCTTTGGGACCGTCAGCATCCCCCATGAACAGATTGCCCCCAGCGACCAACGGCAACCACTGAAACAGAGAGTCATAGACCTTACCAACGCCAGTAAAATCCACCAGTCATTTGTACTCAGAGCAGCTCAAGCTGAGACCCGAGCACGACCTGAGAATCTGCCACACTATCAGGTTACCACCTTTCGATCAGATGAGTTGTATGATGACTTTCGTCGACCCAGCTCGATGACTTGGGGCGAAAGCTTACTCGAAGATCTAGATAGGAGAGATTTCACGATCAATGCGATGGCACTCCAGTTCTCACCCGACACACTAGCTAGGCTCCTGGCTGATTCTAGCGACGCAGTGCTCGATCTCAATCCAGATGACTATCTTCTCATTGACCCTCACCAAGGCCAACAGGATCTAGAAAAGCAGCTGATACGAACGGTCGGTGATCCAGGAGTCCGGTTTCAAGAAGATGCCTTGAGAATGTTACGTGCCATCCGTTTTTCGGTGCAGCTCAACCTGAGTATCGAAGACGCCACTTTGGGGGGTATTCAGCAGCATAGTCAATTAATTTCTAATATCAGCGGTGAACGAATCAGGGATGAAGTCTTGAAAATGTTAAAAACAGAGTATCCGGCAGAGGCGATTGAGTTGCTGGATACAACTCACTTACTTCAGCACATAATTCCTGAGTTAGACGCCACCAAAGGCGTTATTCAGGGTGGTCATCACACAACTGATGTCTGGACTCATAGTTTAGATTCGCTACGCACTACGCCCGCCACCGATCCCATCGTGAGACTGGCAACCTTGCTACATGATATTGCCAAACCCCAGACCCAGGTTCTAACCCCTGACAATGTGACTTTTTATAACCACGAGGTTATCGGGGCAAGAATTGCCAAAGCCATCACCAATCGGCTCAGACTGTCTAATATGGATAGTAATCGAGTTTTTACTCTGGTTCGTCACCACATGTTTTATTACCAACCACACAACACTGATGCCGCTATCAGAAGATTTATGCGAAAAGTCGGCCTCGAAAATATTGATGATATCTTAGACCTCAGAGAGGGTGATCGCCTAGGGAGTGGGGCCGCTAAAACTAGCTGGAGGCTCGAAGAAATGAAGCAGCGAATGATTGAGCAGCTACACCAACCAATGGACGTAACCGACCTTGCTATTAATGGCCATGATCTGATTACCGAGCTCTCACTCGTACCAGGGCCTCTCATTGGAAACATCTTAGCTTCTCTATTCGAACAAGTGCTCGATAAGCCTGAATTAAACACCCGAGAGTACCTACTTACAACGGCGAAACAACTCGTATCTTCACCTACTCAAAGTGGAGCTTAAGACTTGGGTTTGGTGACGCGTTTGCGAGCTTTAATTTTTTCGGCCATATCCTCCCAGAACAACAGCAGCGGGACCGCCGTAAATGTTGACGAATACGTGCCCGTAATTGCGCCAACCAACAAGGCAAAACTAAACCAGCGAATACTCTCCCCACCTAGCAATACCAGTGATAGCAACATGATAATGATCGTCATCGAGTTGTTTAAAGATCGACTCAGGGTTTGCAGAATGGCATTGTTGAGCAGTTCCCGATAAGGAATGCGCGGAAATTTTCGCTGTGATTCACGAATCCGATCATAAACGACTACGGTATCGTGAATCGAAAATGAGACCGTGGTTAAGATGGCAGTTACAAACAGCACGTCCACCTCAACTTGATATAGCTTGCCCACCAAACTAAAAACACCAAGCAAAATCAAAATATCGTGAACTAATGCGATCACCGCACTCACTCCGTACTTTATCTTGTCAAATCGACGGCTAACATACAAAGTGATTAGCGTCGCAGATAACCCTATTGCAGCCAAAGTTTTTACAATTAATTCTTGACCCAAAATCGGGCCCACGCTTTCAAACCGTTGCTCGGTCACATCACCTAAGACCTCTTCCAGAGAGACGACCACGCTCTCTTTGGTTTGGTTATCCATTTGTTTGCCGCGAATCACAAGATTATTCTCACCACTTGCTTGCACTGAGACGACTTCATACAACTGTTTCACCGCTTCTGGGATGGCAGAGGCGCTCAAGGCCTGGGCTCGTTCTGGTTCATTAAGCTTTATTTCTAGAAGTGAACCGCCCGTAAAATCAATACCCAAGCGAAGTCCATTTACGGCTAACGAAATAAGTCCGGGAATAATTACCAGTAGCGAGATACACAAGTACAACCAGCGATACTTCATGAAGTCAAACATTACTAGGTTCCTTTTTCGATACTGAACTTTGCAAAAATAATCTCATGAGCGTTCTAGTCACTACAATGCCGGTAAAAAGACTCACCATCACTCCAACAAGTAACGTCACGCCAAAACCTCTGACTAAGCCACTCGTATTTAAAAATGAAAAGTTTAAAGGATTGATCAAAATCAGAGCCGTCAATATGGTCGCTACATTGGCATCTTTAATACTATCCCAAGCTCTGCCAAAACCGAGCTCCATGGCTTGACCAAATGGTCTGCCAATTCTCAACTCTTCCTTCATTCGCTCAAAAATCAAGATATTACTATCCACCGCCATACCAACTGACAGCAGTAGGCCAGCGATACCCGGAAGAGTCAAAGTCACCCCTAAAATTTTGTAGATGGCAATAGTTAAGGCTCCATAGACTAAGAGCGCCATATTCGCGATTAAGCCTTTGAGACCATACGTTAAAACCATAAACAGCATGACTAAGCTCAGTCCGACTAAACCGGCTTTAACACTTTGAGCAACCGAATCCTGTCCCAGACTTGCCCCGATGGTTTGTTGTTGCAGCACGGTGATCGGAACTGGCAGCGCCCCAGCGTTGAGCTGGATCGAGACTTGTTTAGCCTGATCCACGGTAAAACCTCCGGTAATCACGGCCTGCCCATCAACGATGGCGGTTTGAATGGTGGGAATCATCATGGGATACCCATCCATGAAAATGGCTAGACGTTTTCCAATATTATTGGTGGTCAGATCACTAAACAACTTGGTACCATCCTCATCAAAAGCTAAGCCTACGAGTGGCTCTCCTGTCTGCTGGTCAAACTGAACAGTTGCCCGCTTGAGCTGTTTACCTCCAAGGCCAGTCGGTTGAAATGAGTCTAAGAATGCTACAGCCGAGACAGTGGCAGTCGCTGAAGTGGTACTTTCTAATCGGAAATCCAGCTCTGCGGTGGTTCCGATCAGCTGTAATGCCTGATTGGGGTCCTCGACACCGGGCAACTCCACCAGCAAGCGATATTGATCAGCAAAGGTACTTGTTTGAATGCTGGGCTCTGAGATCCCAAATAAGTCGACTCTTCGAGCAATTACCTCTTTGGCCGCTTCTAAAGCCGTTTCCCGATCCGCAACCACAATGCCACTCATGTCTGCACTGAGTACTACTTGCATTCCGCCTTGAATATCCAGACCTTGCTTCAACACAAATTCATGTTGCACCGGCTTTCCCAGTACTGTGGTCTTGATGACCGGCGAACCTAAGGTGGTGGTGATTCGACGACCGAACAGAGTAAAATCTAGGGGTAATGAAGCTGGTAAAGAGATGACAGCTGCCACAACTGTTGCCAGCACAATCAACAGAAATACCAAATACGTTTTTTTCATGAGAGGTAGCAGTCGATGAATATATTAAACACCGGCAAGACCTGGAACTTGTCGTTCTACAAACTCGTCTTCACTCCCGATCACCATTACTCGGCTAGAGTTAAGTATATCCATGACAAAGGGGTCACGCCGTGTCTTGCGAAAGGTGAATTCTTCTTCAGAGAAAACGGCATAATTAATTTCTCGCCCGATCCGCTCTTCTTCCTCTTTGGTTAGGGCTTGCAGTTCGGGCAGCACAACCTCACCGATGATCAATAGGTCCACCTCATCTTGCCTTGGGCGCTTGCCTTGAACAAATCTAGCTGAGAACATCACAAAGTTAAGGGTTCCCAGTTTGTGTTGAAGTTTGCGCAGCTTTCGACCCAAACCAGTGCTTTTTGCCACCATCTGCTGCAGTTCTTGATAGAAAACATACCGAGGATTAAGAAAGTAATACAGCCTGTTCCCTCGAGGTTCGCTTTTTAGCAAACCGTATCCGAGCATTCGATCCAGCTCTCGCCGGACGGCATTAATTTCTTCTTTGGTCTGGCGAGTGATCTCCCGTACATAGTACATCTCACTGGGATTGGTGAAAAAGAGTTCCATCATTCTAATTCGTGTTTTAGAAATCATGAAATCTTGCATGCTATTCATACAGTAACTCTCCAGACAAATCTAAGACCATGTCTTAATATGCGACCTCGTTGGTTTTACTCAAAACTGAGATCCACGTTAAGCCGCGGTTTAGTTTCAAGGGCTGGCCTTTGTTATCCAGGAACTGTAACTCTGCCTCTCGAGTCTTCTTACTCCACGTTCCTTTGATTGCCTCACCATTCTTGAAAAGAACGATGTCTCCGGTACCAGTGGTGGTATACAACATATGTTTCTTGTCGTCGATAGGACCTTTTTCTGTGGTTGAGAGCGCTATCACGTTCTTGGCAGTTACCCCAACATCGTTATTAAGGTCTAGATGGATCTCTCCACCCTGTGACCGCTTATAGCTATTACTACTTCGATCGTAGTTCCACTCCACTGCGTAATCAGAGTAGCCTGACCAAAAGTCATAGCTGATCTTGGCGACCGTACCAACGGCAGCTCCGTCTTCAAAAGACCAGCCGGTGTACCCAGTCTTCCAGTCTTTGGCTGGCACAACTGTTCGGCCGATCCTCATCTCGGGAGACATATTCGTCCACTTTCTTTTAACTCCCACTGCCCAAAGTTTTTCCGATGAGGCTACCATGGTGTGCTCAGTGGCAATGTCTCTGCCGGGGAGACGATTGTAATCTCGAACGAAGGTCGGATATCCAATTGAAAATTGGTTTAAGTCATTGCGACCATCCCAGCCATAGTCTCTAATTTGGCCGAGGGCATCAGCAGGGCCGGGATCGTTAGCGCCTCCAACATGGACATAGAGTGGCAGGTTGAAGCCAGACGCCCAATCGACATAGTACGTTCGAGCAGATCGAATAGGAGCCATCACGATATCATTTGCCTGAGCTCCACAGTAGAACATGGCCATGAATCGAGTAATCCCACCTTCAGCTACTGCTTCAAATACGATATCGGAATTAGCTAGACCTGATTGAGGACGAGAGTCCGGCGTGTTCTCGATCATAACTGCTAAAGGTCTACGAGTCTCCCAGGACTGCCTCTCAGTGTTGGTATAGAGCTGACCGTTCAATGGACAGGCCTGATCTTTTGGTTCACCAGGACTAATGTCGAGTAATTGACCTAACTGCGTGGTACCATCGCCAGTGTCTGTGGTCCCGTCACCAGGCACAATCACCTCTTGTTTGTTGAGTGTAGAAAATGCGCCAAATGAGACAGCTGCTGAGGCAATGTACAACACTAGGGCAAGAATCAGAGTCGTTTTATTCATCTCATCCTTTCATGAACGCCTTTAAGATTATCACAATTTCCAGAATTTGAGAGCAACTAAAGCCAAAATCATACAGACGGAGATGAGGAGGGTTTTTAGGAGGTCCCGGTAGATATACTTGACTGGGTACCCAGAGAGCTGCTGAACCAAGTTCTTATTTTCGAATGTGGGTTTGCTGGCACTGGGCGTGACAGTGGCCACCGACTGGCCACTCCACTGATAGGAAACTTCCCGACGCACTTCTGCCTCTTTTTTCTGTTGAAGAGTTCGACGGATTGCCATTTAACCTCCTACTACGATTCTAAAAATATCTCTGAAAGTAACCAGCACGATTAAGCCGACTAGGACAATAAACCCGCCGTAGTTTGCATACCCTTCGACTTTCTGAACTCGATGCTTTCCAATAATTTTTTCTAAGATGATGAATAAGGCTCTCCCACCATCTAAGGCCGGAATAGGAAGCACATTCATGATTGCTAAGTTTATGGAGAGCATACCGGCGAACACCAGCATCAAGATAGGCCCCTGAGAAAAGATGCCACTTTGATTGGCCTGATGCACAATCCCCACCGGACCCGTAACTTCATCAGGGACCTCACCTCTGGTCACTAAGCCAACAACCATGTCTCGTAGCGCCATCAAGATTTGACCACCCATACTGACTGCTTGTTCTAAGCCAAACAGCATTCCTTTAAACGGTTGCTGATACCAAGGGTAAAACTGGTAGTAATCAGCACTAAAAGCAATTCCCACTGCCCCCTGGCCTTCAGGTATCTCCTCAGCAGTTCTGACGTAGACTTGGTATTCCTGGGTTTCACTGCCACAGCTAGCCTCTTCACATGGGCCAGTGGTAACCAAGGTTACTGTTTGGCCTTTAAACCGCTGGGTAGCTTGCATCACCTCTAAGGAGTTGCGCGTTGGAGAAAAATCCGCTTCTGTTTTAACAGCGGTAATGGCAATGTTGCTCGGCAGCTGGATTTGCTGTGCTGGTGAACCATCAGCAGTCGAACCAATAATCGCCCCGGAAGGAATGCCCGAGAAAGAAAACACGATTGAAAATGCAATCACTCCAAACACAAAGTTGACGATGGCTCCCGCTAAAATAACCAGCAATCGAACCTGCGCTGATTTTTCATAAAAAGGCCCGTCTTCAGAGACTTTTTTGCTGGGTTTTTTGTCCTTAGACAGAATCGGCTCCGTTCCGTCCTCACCTTCCAACTTCACAAAGCCACCAAACGGAATCCAGTTCAGCGTAAAAACAGTCCCCCATTTCTGGAAGAGAGTTAACGCCCTTGGGGGATAACCCAAGCCAAACTCCTCAACTCTAATTTTGAATTTTCGAGCAACTAAATAATGACCCAACTCGTGAATAATGACTAAAAAAGACAGAATCAGCACAAATAATATAATTGCCATACAAAAAAGAAACTACAAACTCATTAATTCTTGTTGTTTATGCACAGTCATCTGCTCAAGTTTTTCTTCAAACACTTTAAATTGGGAATCGAGACTGTCTAAGTCTCCAGCAATGTTATCTTCACTAATGCCAGGCTGACCTTCCTGTTTCTCAATCTCACGTTTCACGTCACTTCTCACCGACCTCAACATCGCTTTCGCAGCTTCAGCCTTCTGGTGAAGCAATTTCACCATCTCTTCACGTCTTTCTTGGGTCAAAGCGGGAATCACAATTCTGATGATCTGACCATCAACCACCGGACTTAAGTTCATGTTGGCTTCATTGATGCCTCGTTCAATACTACCCAGTAAACTTTTATCCCAAGGCGAAATAATCAACATGTTGGAATCAGGAACTGAGATGGCAGCCAACTCACTAATCCGCATCCGGGTGCCGTAGGCCTCGATCTGAACAGGATCAAGAATCTGAATGTTTGCTCGGCCGGTTCGCAAAGTTGCTACTTCCTGTCTAGTGTGCTCAAGTACTTTCTGAGCACTAATTTTGAAAGCTGAAAAATCAAAAGCCATAGTATCTCCTCTTCTCATTCTATCAGAGGCAGCGCGGAAACTAAATGCCGCCTATTGGAATCACGATAGCAATTGGCTGTTACAATAGCACCTGATGCAATTTTTTCGTCGTTACTTTCACACGCTCACCAGCTCGTTAATATCTGTTGGGTACTATCACCAAGTTTTAAAACAACCAATGGCGGCAACAGTGGGCTTCTTCCTGCTCAGCTATCTCTGGCTTGGCTGGCTCGTGGCCGCCAGATTTATGATGATAACGATTCCCGAATTACAGTCATACTTTCAACAAACTGCTGACCAGCTCCAAGCCGAGTACCCAGCTGATTTAAAAATCTCTTGGAATCAAGAGTCACTCACTCACGAACCTGCAGATTTACTAGCCATACCCTATCCTGCCTTCATCAAACCTGAAGAATTCGGGGTCCCGACACAGTTTGCCTATCTCAGCTCTCAAACTGCTACCGTTGATACTCTCAGCTCTCAACTGCCATCAACCAGCTTACTCGCAGCGACTCCAAAAGATATTTTTGTCCACTCACCTGACACCAGCTGGAGTAGTCTGCCTCTAGCAGAAGTGCCCGGCTTCGAACAATCCTTTGAGATCAATCAGACCAACCTACCAACAGTCATATCTCAAATCAATCAAGTATTTAATCAAGGTCTTCAACTCATAACGGTCTCAGCCTATCTGGTAATGCCGGTTATCTTAGCTTTACAACGAGCCTGGCTAACACTCATTCAGTCCTTACTAGCTTACTTTCTCCTCAGGCTGAACGGCTTGCCACTCAGTTTCAGTAAAACTTTTCAGTTAGGTCTGCACATTATGGTGGTAGCAGAAATTCTGCACCAAACCAGTCTCTGGCTCTACCCAAAGCTAGAATGGTCTTTTCTCTCCATTGGCTTTTGGTTGATTTTTACCTTGGTGATGCTGGGACAAAAAAGAACTCTAGCTGTTACCTAGATGGTCGAGGATCTAACCGAATATCCATATCGATCGGGGGAAAGGGATAGTCGCGTTTGGCGGGATCAGCTTCTGTTAACTCCTCTTGTAGGGATTTCACTCGCAGCTGCATCTCCGAGGGCGGGCTATTTTCAATAATTGGATTAAAGTTAAAGGTATCACTCAAGCCTGTACCGGGAGTCCTAAAAAGCATGAGCACGCCTAACAGCAGTGCCAGCAGGGCAACAATAGTGATTCCACCAATAATTAACCACTTCTGTCTAGTATTTTTTGGCTTAGGCTCCTCAGCTTCATTCACGGACAAAGCTGGCTTGGCAAAAAAAGGAGGTTCTTCAAATAAAGGTTTTTCTAGACCAAAACTGGTTTGATTTTCGTTTGATTCTGACATAGTTACAGATTTAGTATCTCAGCCATAAATGATAACCCTTGCCACAAGCTGCCATAAATTGTTTGCAAGCTATCCAACGTATTGCTGTAAGCAAACTGAGTAATTTGGCCTTCACTATTACTTAGAACTGCATTGACGATGCTAAATGACTGTTGAACGGTCGAAAGCTGATTTTGAACTTCAGTGTAAGCTCGTTGCCGCTCACCTTGCTTGATATCTGCTTCAGCGGTTGCGATGACTTGGCCAATTTCTTGGCTTAAACTGAGTGCCTGATCATACACAGTCTGAAGCTTGCCCACCGCCAGTAGACTCAACGTTCTATAAGATGTTTGCTGGAGTTGGACACTAAAAACGTCAAAACTATCGGCCACGGTTGCTAATTCGTAACGATCATCTGCTGCAGCGACTAGGACTGCGTGATCTTGCACTGTTTGAATGTGCTGTTCTAAGGTGGCAACGGTCGGATTTTTTTGATCCAAATTAATGCCATTGGTTTGTATTAACAGTAATCGAAGCAATCTGAGGTAGGTGATCAAAACTGCATCTCGAGCCGCCATGGCTTCGTTTGTGGCTTTGACTGCTGCTTCCAAAGACTGCAGCGTATTTAATTGCTGGAACTGCACCTTAGCCACCTGATACCGATTCTCAGAATTTCGATATTGTTCTAATTGACTGCGATAGGTATTGGTGAGGTCCAAAATTTCTGGATCCAGGAGTGGTTTAGTGTACACATAGTTAGGCACAGCTGCTGCTTCAGTTGCAGAAATTGTTTGAGCCAGTACCGGGGATGCCATTACTTGGGCGACGGAGAATGAAAGAAGAAGTGCAATCGCACCAAGCTTTTTGTTCATGGTTATCCTACAGCTGTGGCTGCTAAAGCCTTATCCCGAGCAAAAACAGTGGCTTCAAACAAAGACTCAAAGGTGCCCGTATCCAGCCATTTCCCTTTCACGAACGTTACATCCAGCTTGCCTTCTTGGAGATAGAGATTGTTTAAGTCAGTAATCTCAAGCTCACCTCGTGCTGAAGGCTGCAAGTTGGCGGCTTTGGATACAACAGAGTTATCGTAAATATAGAGCCCAGTAACTGCATAATCAGACGCTGGGACCGCGGGCTTCTCGACAATTGAGACTGCCTTGTGTTGGTCGTCAAAGGCCACTACGCCGAAACGCTCCGGATCAGGAACTTGTTTAGCAAAGATTCTACCGCCATCTTTAAAACTACTGATTGCCTCGGTAAAGTCGTCTTCAAACAAGTTATCACCCAAGATTAAAGTGACTGCGTCCTCCCCAATAAAGTTCTTGCCAATTCTGAAAGCTTGAGCTAGACCTTCAGGTTTATCCTGTATCTCATAGGTAAATCTACAGCCAAGCTCTCTGCCACTTCCGAGTAACTTCAAAAAGTCTCCCGCATGATCGGGCGCCACAATAACCAAGATATCCTTGATTCCTGCATTCATCAATGTTTCTAACGGATAAAAGATCATTGGCTTGTTGTAGATAGGCAACAGCTGCTTGCTGGTGACTTTCGTCATCGGGCGTAAGCGTGTACCTGAACCACCAGCCAAAATAATACCTTTCATAAGCCAGCTCTCCTAATAACTCAAACTATAATGTAATCAATAATAAAATGACACCAGCAACAGCCGAGATACTCAGATACTCTGAAAGAATTCGCTTATTGAATTGATCACTGTGAACATGACTAATCATCCCCCAGGCTGTATAAAATATCATCATCGCTACTATTGTAACCCGCTGTAAAAAAAGATTCGGCCAGGTCCCCAAGAAGACCAAGGTTAGACCCAACAATCCGGCAATCAAAATCAGGTATGCCCACCGATGATGTAGCAGTTCTTGTTTCATTAGCCGACAACTCCTCCTTTAAATAGGATCACTAAAAATGCCACCACACTCAAAAATAAGATGTGGGCCAGGTTCTTACCCACCATTCTAATCGCGGACCGGTGACCAATTACCACACTGTCATATAAGAGAGTGAGACAAATGGTCATAATCAATGCCAAGAAAAAGGCCTTTAATAACTGTAAGGGTGTGAGCAATGGGGGCACCGTTATCGAACCTTGTGGGACCAGCCAACTAGCCAATACTTGGCTTGGACGCTGATTTGCTGAAGGTGTCAACTCCGCAGCTGGAACCAGTACCGGCTCTGCAGTCTCAACCAAGACCTCAGGTTCCTGGGTCGTCTCGACTGCGATCTGAGTGATGCTGGGTCTGGCTGCTAAGGCGTGTGGGGTGGCAAAAAATTGGACAACCAAAGTGGTTTCATAACCCTGTAACACTCCGTCAATTACCGCTACTCCAATCTCTTGATACCTCGGACTTAAAATGTTGGCTTTGTGAGTTGGAGATGCCATCCAGGCTGAGGTCATGGTGGTGGCTTCTGAAAAGTCTCTGGCTAAGTTCTCACCCGCAACTTGGTACTGATAATCGGCTTCTTTAAAGAAAAACCAGGGCTGGGTCCCATCTGGAGCAGTATGTGCCCAGTATTGATTAGCTAGCATGTGTTGGCCTTTGGCCAAAGCCGCAGAACTGAGCTGTGGGTTGAGCGAAAGCTCACTCAAACCTTGTTTGCGCCGCTCTTCGTTCGTAAGTGCCAGCACTTGTGAAGGCGTAATGCTCGAGGCATACCCTAAAACCCTGCCGGTTGATCCGGGTAGAAAACTAACTCCAGAAACTAACCCAAAAAAACCGAGCGCAATTAGCATTAAGGCGATCATAGCCTCAGGATGCAGCAACCGAGGTCGATGGTTATTCGAGCGCTGGGGATGAAATAGATGAGCTACTGTGTGAAACAGCTTCATACCAAGATTATGCAGCTAAATGAAAAGTAACTCAAGTCACCAGTCTGATTGCACATTTGGCATAGCTTTTATGGGATTATTTTTATACCATCAAGAGATGATGATCATTCTGACTTGGATAGTCGCCATTATTTTAACCTCAATATTAATTGGCCTACTGTTTCTGCTGTTCTCTACTCTTTTTTATGTCTTGCCGATGGCAAAAGGTGCCGTGTATGTTCCCAGTAAGCCAGAGGCCATCAGGAGCATGATCAAGCTCGCCAAACTGAAACCGGGAATGAAGGTCGCAGACCTAGGCTGTGGTGATGGTCGGGTAGTCATTGCTTTTGCAGTGGCTGGGGCCGAAGCCCATGGCTATGAAGTTAATCCACTGCTCTATCTGAAAGCGCGCAAAGCAATTTTAAAAGCTGGCCTGCAAAAATCAGCCTTCATTCACTTAAAAAGTTACTGGGATGTCGATCTCTCTGCGTATGACGTAATCGCTGTGTATGGCATTACCTATATCATGAAAGACTTGGGCCAAAAGTTAAAACGGGAGTTAATAAAAGGCAGTCGGGTGGTCTCAAACTACTTCACTTTCCCCAACTGGACAGCCAGTCGAACAGTGAAAGGTGTTCATCTATATCAAAAATAAAGATGAATAGACGACTTAGTCGATATCTTCTGCCTACGAGTGTCGGTCTGCTGACCCTAATTGTGGCTCTGGGATTACTTTACTGGTTACTTCCGCCTGAGTATAAGCTGCCTTTTCTCCGGCTGATTGCGATTGTGGGATTAGTCATCTGTATTTTCATCATCATCATTGATTTGATTTTTTTGTTACCGACTGTGGGTGGGGCGATTTACTTGCCCAGCTCTGAGCTCCAAATTAAAACTATTCTTAAACTGGCCAATATTAAAAACAGCGATAAAGCTGTTGATATCGGATCCGGAGATGGCCGGATTGTTATAGCTTTAGCGAGAGCTGGCGCTCAAGCATATGGCTATGAAATTAATCCACTTTTGGTGAGATGGTCACAGTTAAAAATGAGAACCTTACCGGTAAATCAGCGGGGTAGCATCAGACTTTCAAGTTTTTGGTACGTCAACTTCGCGAAGTTTGATGTCATCACTATATTTGGCATGAGTTACATCATGAAGGGCTTGGAAGCCAAGCTGCTGAAAGAGTTAAAGCCTGGCGCACGGGTAATTTGCAACAGCTTCCCTTTCCCTAACTGGAAACCGAGTGCAAAAGAAAATAGCGTTTATTTATACGTCAAAGCATAATTAACTGATACAGGCCAGCCTTACCAAGCCATATCTCGTCGAGTTGTGGACCAGCTACCGTCGTCTTTCTTGACCTGAGCTCGATACGATCTACCTGGCTTTAGTCCCCCGATCACCACTTCCCCCTCATCGCAGGCGGCCGAAGTATAGTACTTATAACTAGTCGATATTGCTTCTGTGTAACGAATGCGACAGGTGCCCCCTCGCTGATCCCATCTGACAGTGGCATGACTGTCTTGGGTTATTCTTTTTGCTCGAGATGTGTCACGAACTTGGCGAGTGTGTGAGCTCCAACTTTCGCTGTTAAAGGATTGATACTGAGACACTGATGACGAAGAAGTAACCTTCATCTCACAAGAACCTGTACACTCACTCTTAAACTCACTTTCAATTGACTGAGACTGTTCCATACTGAAGGCAAAGATTGAGGACGGTCCCAGACCTAAGAAGGCCACTAAAACTCCAATAAAAATCGAAAGAAGAGCTGGTGTATGTGCAGTTATCAGCATGCCTTTCATCGTATTAGAATCTTTTTCCTTTGAAAAGGGCTGTTTGAATCGGTACATTTTACCCACAATCTAATCAAAACCTTTAAAGAGCCGCCGCAATCTCCCGCCTATCCCTTTTTTATTGTCATCACTTTCCTTAGGAGGCGGTAAGAACTCAATTTTTTGAGTCAGTTTCGTAATTTTACGCTCAAACTCCTCAAAGGAACGAGATGTTAAGGTTGGGTAAATAAACACCGAGGCTGGGAGCTGTTTAGTCTGGGCTTGGGCGTACCCATCACGAAGTATATTCAAGCTATGATAGATTAACTTTGAAAGGCGATACTCCTTGGCTGCCTCACCGCCCAAATCACTTGCCTGCTTTAGACCCCAGTTGTAATTGGAATATGATTCAGCACTTAATAAGTAGCCAACCATCTCATCTCGAAACTTTAGAAAGACTGAGGCATTTTTGTCTGATTCTCGAGTGTCTCGCAAGCTCCCATTCTTCAGCAGTGCAGCGTGCAACAGATGGTGCAACTCATGATAAAGGACATCTACCCGGAGCGCCTCGTGAGTATCGGCATGATGTGAAATACTGAAGGCATAAGTTAGATCAAACTCCTGAAATACAAACTCAAGATAACTACCTACATGAATCTCAGAAACAATACTACCGGCTAACTCTTTCATACCTTCTGGAGCTATATCTACATGATAGAGACCAGCTGCAAACCTTTTGACTTTAACATGAGGTAATAGCAAAGAAAAAACAAAATTGTCATTGTCACGATTTTGACTCCATTTTTGAGCAATCAAACTGGCGTGAAAAACCCCAAGTCCGTCAGGATTATAACTTAGACCGGCTTTTTTGAGCAGTGCTCGGACTGTCTCTTCCTGGCTTTCTAAATGACCGACCACTTCATTCACCGCTTGCCTGATAAAGGCCTGTAAGTCTTCTGGAAACTGTTGTAAAACTTCTCTGACATCAGCAGCTTTATGTTCACTACCCTCGTCTGAAATCACTCTCAGGAGTGAGCGATAACTCTCGCCAAATGTACGGGCCAGTTCTAATGACCTATCGGCAACTGGTGGCTCAGATTCTTGAAACATGCAGTATATATCTTACTGCAAAAATCAAGCTTCCACAACTTCGCCTTCGACAATGTTGTGATCAAACTCCTCCAGAATGGCTAAGTTCTTCAAGTTGGCTTTAAAGAAAATATCTCCGAGATCACCAATTAAAGGTATGGCACCGATTAAAGTGTCAACTAAGATATTTCCCACCATTTGGAGGAGTTTCGTCACCGGTAGATGCATTTGGTATCCAATCCAAACTAAATATCCGGATAAGAACATGGTTGCGACATCGCCAGCACCCGGAATTAACCCAATCACGCTGTCAAGGCCAATACTGACACCAAAAATTTTGAACTGACTATCCATTAAGTGAGCAAATCTTCGCGCGTACCCTAAATGTGTATTCATTCATGTATTTAAACTTTAAAACATATACGGACAAAGTGGAAACCGTAAGAATTAAGTAATAACGAGTCAGCATTTACTGTTGCTAAATATATGTTATAGGATATAATCACCCGACCGTTTAATGGCTCAAACTCTATCAAATCATGCTAAGCCGTTTAATTAAAAAACTAGAAAACCACGACCAACACCTTTCGTACTTTGACAAAGGCGAAGTGACCAGTGAAGGCCAGGGTTTTTACTACAAAGATAAGCGTTTCGTCCATCACTCAACACTCAGTTTTAGAGAAACCGCCTTCAAACAACTTTCGGGCTCTCAGATTGTGTTTCTGTTATCGATGGCAGTTGCACTCGTAATAGCCTCACTCATAAACTTTCATGAGACTCTGGTTTTTTTGTGATTGCCGCTGCGTTACTGTACTTCACCGATATTTTATTTAATCTGTTTTTGATTTACCGCAGCTTCGCACACGCTCCTGAAATAAAAATATCTCCCAAAAAGATGGCGTTACTGCCTGATAGCTACTGGCCAAGCTACACAATTCTCTGTCCGTTGTATAAGGAGTGGCAAGTTGTTCCTCAGTTCGCAAAAGCCATCTCGGCCATGGAGTACCCTAAATCGAAACTACAGGTACTCCTACTGCTCGAGGAAGACGACGCTCTCACTATAGCCAAAATTAAGGAGCTGAAGTTACCAAAGTTCTTTAAGATTGTGGTGGTGCCTCATTCACTCCCGAAAACTAAACCAAAAGCCTGCAACTACGGCCTCAAAAAAGTTCGGGGCGAGTACACAGTTATCTATGACGCTGAGGATATTCCCGATCCTCAGCAGCTGAAAAAAGCCGTACTTACCTTTGAAAAAGCTGGCAACAAAATTGCCTGTGTCCAAGCTAAGTTGAACTTTTATAACCCATCTCAAAACTTGCTAACCAGACTTTTCACTGCTGAGTACTCATTCTGGTTTGAGTTAATTCTGCCCGGTTTACAGTCTATCAACGCCCCAATTCCCCTTGGAGGTACCTCTAATCACTTTAGGACTCAGGATCTGAAGCAGCTGAAAGGTTGGGATTCATTCAATGTCACTGAAGACTGCGACTTAGGTATTCGCCTAGCAAAGCTAGGATTTAATACTGCCATTATTGACTCCATCACCCATGAGGAGGCCAATAGCAGTTTACTGAACTGGTATTTTCAACGGACCCGGTGGATAAAAGGCTATATTCAGACTTATTTTTTGCATACCCGTTCGGACAAAAAACTACATCATCGACGAATTGATCTCCATGTGATTTTCGTCCAATTAATTATTGGTGGAAAAGTACTTTCGATGTTTATCAATCCCTTCTTTTGGTCTTTGACGTTACTGTATGTTATTTTCAGGGAACATTTAGGCAGTATTATCGACTCCTACTTTCCCACCCCAATTTTATACATCAGCGTCTTTTCACTTTTCATTGGCAATTTTTTGTACATTTATTACTACTCACTGGCATGCGTCAAAAGCGGGCATGACCAACTCGTAAAGTACACTTTCCTCATTCCTTTTTACTGGTTAGCCATCAGTTTGGCTGCAATCAAGGCAGTCATAGAGTTTATAACTAATCCTCACTACTGGAGCAAAACGAAGCACGGCTTACACATTAACCCCGCATGATCAAGAACTACCGGCTGTTATTATTTGGCTTTTTTCTGGTGGTGTACACACTCGCTGGCTTTAGCTTGGCATATGGCCTTCAGATTTATCACAACGATGCTATCGCCCGTACCGCCCTTGGATTTTTCACTATTTTTGGCCGAGATCCTCACTTGGGAGCAATTGGATTTGTGTGGCAGCCACTTCCCAGTTTACTGCAACTGCCGCTCTTGACGCTGCTCAGACCACTGGGGTTTCAGATGTTGGCCGGCCCATTGATTGGTGCTGTTTTCGGGGCAGCCACCGTGGTCAGTATTTTTGACATTTCCCAGTTAATTGATAAAAAAAGTCACACCAAGATTTGTGTGTTGATTGCGGCTTTGTATGGATTAAACCCAATGACGGTATTGTATGCCGCTTTAGGTTCCAGCGAAACTATCTTCATTGGCAGCTTGTTGTTCTATAGTTACTTTCAGTTAAAGTGGGTGCTCAAGAAAAAGCAAAGTGATTTAGTGATAGCCAGCTTTTTCCTGGCGCTGTCATTTGGCTCTCGCTATGAATCGGTAGCTGCATATTTAGCGGGAATTTTTCTGGTAATCTTGATTCATGTGATTCGCAAAAATCCTTTTCACAAAGTGGAAAGCTCCTTGATTCAGCTCTGCCTTCCATTCTTGTATGTCGTAGGTCTATGGATACTTGCCAACTGGGCAATTATGGGTAATCCTTTTTACTTCTTAAACAGTCCCTACTCCAACCCCTCTTTCACCAATGTCGTGAAAGAAAACCCTGCAGCCATGGAGTTTTCCTATTACAGCCTGATCGGAAGTAGTATGTATGCTGCCAAAAGAGTTACGCTCTTAGCTCCAGGATTGTTCTTACTTCCAGTCGCCTACCTGTCCTTCAGAAATGGCAGCCCAGCCAAGGTTAAAGCTAATCTGTCGGTCTTTATCTCGTTACTTGCGCCTTACTTAGCCATCATCGGCTTTCATGTTTACCAACTATTTAAGGGGGAGTCACTGGGATGGCTCCGTTTCTTTTCCTATAGTTTAGTGGCCGCAACTTTGTTGGCTATCTACCTGGCTAAGAAACAGCCACGCCTGATTGCAATCATACTGCTACTGCTGGGTTTAGGACTCGGTTCAAGTGCCTATGCCATGTCAAATTCTCAGTTTGGAAAAGAGGAAAACTCGTTTGCCAGAAAAATTGCCAACCCATCGGTGGAACTTGATTACTCTCGCACGTATCGTGACCAAAAGGCGGTTGCCAAGTATATGGATCGCTTACCCGGTCGAGTGATTCTGGATACTGATGCGGGCTTTGCCATTCCTTTATTTGCCACAGAACCCAGCCGATACATCATTACGTCTGATATCGATTTTGTTGAGATGGTCCAAGACTATCATCCTAATGCCGACTGGGTGATTGTACCCAAACCTAATGCCGACAACATCAAAAAGAATATAGTTTTCCAGCACCATCCCGATATCTGGTCAAACACTATCCACGACCTCAAACTCTATACTGAAGTTGAAGGCTGGGGTATTTTTGCCGTTCAAAAATAAGGGTGTAGGCTGACAAAGTGGCCTGGAATTGTAGTAAAAATACTTTAGAATGATAGCAACTACCTAAGGAGTAACATGCTTAATTTGAACTCAATCATGATCGGATCAGATAACCCCAAAGCTTTGGGAGATTTTTATGAAAAAGTCTTAGAAAAAAAGCCAGATATGCACGAGGCAGACTGGTATGGTTTCACCGTAGGTGCCTGTTTTATGAGCATTAGCTCACATGACAAAGTTAAAGCCAGCTCTGCAGAGCCTGAGCGTTTGATCATGAATTTTGAGACAGCTAACGTGGATGAAGAGTTTGCACGAATAAAAGCCTTAGGAGCGAGCGTGATTGCTGAACCTTACAAAATGAGCCCAGGAGATGAAAAGAACTCGATTGCGACTTTTGCCGATCCCGATGGTAACTACTTTCAACTAATGCTCCCTTGGGAATAAAAAGTCTTATTTTTCACTTGAAATCTACGGGGAGCTCAAATTGTTGATCATTCTCAGGCAACCCTGAGGGATTAGATCTCTTGAGCAGTAACGTCCCCCGAGCGCCTACGGTTGGTTTTTCAAACACCAGCTCGGCTTGAAAAGGAACAAAGTCTTCAGTCATCCACTCTGTTTCAGCAGTGGCCACTCCTTGAGCAATTACAGTACCTTGCTCATCTATCAAGAACACTGGAAAGCTGGCTTCAAAATACCACGGCCCCCGGGCAACTCCGCTGACCATCAGTGGTGAAGTTATAGTGTCACCGGCAACTGGTCTGTCTATTTGGATCACACTACTCTCAGAGGGGCTGGCGGTGGCTTCAAGGTTTGGTGAAGGCTCTGAACTAGGGGCTAGGGAGTCTAGCTGCCGTTGTTGCCTAATCAACATCCAGCCAGCGGCTAGTAACATCACAATTGCCAAAACGAGAATGGTGTTTTTCATAGCTTCACTAGACTTTACTAACTATACTATACAAGTGATTAAAATCTTGTGGCTTTCATCAATCATCTTCTTACTGATCGGTGCGCATCTGTCATTTAGATGGTTAACTGTCCCACCCCGACCCGACTTCTCACTGCCGACAACAGTGGCCACGACTTCGGCTGTTCCCAATACTGAGAAGTATCTACCGCCTCCGTATACAGACCGTGAGGTAGTGGATGCGGTTAACACAGAACGTATACAGGCTGGGTTAGCTGCCCTTGAAATTGACACTAAGCTGACGTACGCCGCTCAGATGAAAGCCAATGACATGTGTCTAAAGCAGTACTGGAATCACACCAGTCCTGAAGGGGTGACTCCTTGGAAATGGATAGAGGAGGAAGGATTTAGTTATGACGTGGCCGGTGAGAATCTCGCTCGGGACTTTACAGATGCAGCCACGCTTGTAGCGGGCTGGATGGCATCACCACTGCACCAGCAAAATATCGTTCTTGCTGTTTACACCAAAACTGGTGTGGGCAGTAAGCAGTGTCTCTTTCAGGGCTATGACACTCGGCTGACAGTGCAGTTATACAGTCAGCCTTCCAACACTCAGCAGGTGATTGAGCAGTTAGACGCACCAGCGACTGCTGATCAAACCATCCGGTGTGCCGTCAGCGAAAGATGTGGTGGGGGCACGGTGCCACTCAGCAGTGATGCCTGTCGAAACACAGTCTGCTGCGGCTTTGATGATGGCCGCTGGGAGTTTTACCGGAGTAAAGAAAAATGCACCCAGGATCAGGCTGAGCGGGAGTAGGGGTGGGTGAGCCATACGGGTCTGGAACCGTTTAGTCCCATAACCACCGTCTTTCCGAGAGTATCATCTTTAGGCTAAACGAGACAAATGAGACACTATAAAAAGGGATTGTCTCAAAATGATAATTATCCTTATAACTACGAATCTTTGGGTTTTCGACCTTGGTTTACAGTAACTGTTCCTGGTATATTAGTTTGAGCTAGTTTGCTACTAATAGCTCCAACATTTATATCATATGCTTCCAACTTAGGGCTGTAGGATACAACACGAGCAATAGTATCAGGATGATTGGATACTTCTTGGATGGAAAACGCTTTCAAATCACTCCCTAGAGCCAATAGTTTGTCAGTTACAGCTTGGTGATTAACTTCTAAATCCTTACCAATATGAATAAGGATCCAATACTCTTCTGGCAACTGGAATTTCCCCCCACGCTCACACAATTTATCTACCAATGATTTTTCAGGTAGACCAAGTTTGCTTCTACCATAAAATGTCATTTCAATAGGAGCTATTTCTTGTGTTTCATCAGAGATTGGTCTCATTAGAAAAGCATCAGGCGAATCAGCTATATTATTCATTTGCACGAAACTGTCTGTGTACTAATTACACTCCAGGGAATATGCACAAGCCATCACCATCCCTGATGTACTCATAACATGTCAATCAAATCTGGACGTGGCCGACCCACCAAATATACTACCTCGACTAGCAAACGTGTAATGCATTACACAGCTGACTGCCTTGAAAAAGGTTTTTTCCTACTTTCAAAGGGTTAGCTACCTTTTTAGGCGTTGGTACTCGCACTTTGTATGACTGGGAACTCGAGCATCCTGATTTTTCGCTGACTATGGACATGATACGAGATACCCAGAAGCAGTTCCTCATCACCAATGGTTTGACTGGTAGCTACAATACTCGCTTTGCTATGTTTCTTCTCAAGGCTAGCCATAGCATGAGTGAGAAAGACCCTCTTATCTCTGCTACTCAGAACAGCTATATGAACATCTCCCCTGACTTGCTGGCTGATGCCCTAGAGCTAATGCACGGTCGGGAGACAGAGTAATTTTTTTCTGAAAACTGGTGTATACTCGTCCTCAGACATAACTAGCCAGTCTCCCAAGCGTTGAGCTTGCTCATACTCTCACGAAAGATGAAACGGAAATTGGACATAGGTGCATAATAGGTCACTTGGCGTAGCGGTAAAAGCCCAATACAAAGAGTGGTAAAGGCTAAGTCAGTATTGCTGTGAAGCCACCGAAGTAATAACTTCTACACTTGGTGGGTTTGTAGCAGATCATATCTATGCAGAATGATGGACATGTTAAATATGAGCTATGTTGATGAAGGAGTTTTTGGCAAAGAAGTTGTTGATGCACTACCTGCTTTAGTAGAAAAATGGGTAGATAAAACACACGAGCGAAAACTGATCTATTTATACAACACCAGCGCAATCGCACTCTCTTGACTCATGTAGACACTCAGATGGGGGTATAAAACTTGACTACAGAGCGGTTCTAAACTCGTCCCACGTTGCAATCAATCAAATTCGTATTTCGCTTAAATCTTTAACCATTTTATCGTTGGACTTAATTTGGGTACGATCTATCAATAAAGCATTCCATTTTAATTTGATGGCTGGCTCTATATCAGTTTGATAGTTGTCGCCAATGTATAGCATATTGGCTGTTTTAACTGCAACTGTTTTTTGTGCCAAATTAAAAATGTCAAAACTAGGTTTGGAAAAGCCTACAGATTCTGAAATTATAATCAGATCTTTCTGAAAAAAATCATAAATACCAAGAGCTCTTAATTTTTTGAGTTGTTGTTGTGGATTGCCGTTGCTAATTATGCCTAGAACAATATCTTTTTTACTTAGTTGTTCTAAAGTTGGTAGAACATCAGGAAAAACTGACCAAGATTTTTCATAAAAAGAGAGATATTCCATAAAAATATTTTTAGCTATTTCTTCTGAGATATGTGTTTTAAACGCATCCCAGACTTCAATGATTCTGTTGGTTCTTTGTTGCTCAAAAGTAAGTTTCTTTTCGACAAATTGTTGCCAATTCTTTTTTGTCATTTCTAGCCAAACTTTTTCAAATTTAGTTTTATCAGCTTTGGGAAAATATTTGTCTTTTATCAAAAATAATGCTGTGCGTTCTGCTCCTTTATGATCGATTAAAGTATCATCCAAGTCAAAAAAAATTGTGGATATAGATTTCATGTTTTTATTATACACTTTGGAGAATCCTTATTTTTTTGAAGAGCTCTAGATTACTTTGTACTGGATCTTCATGATGTAAATTTCCAATACTATTTATAATATCTCTCAATTTTGCAAGATACAGTTCATCTGCGTCTATTATAAGTTCTTCATTAAAAACTGGACGGATACCCAATCCAGAAGTTCCCAACCAATAAGGACGTGGACTAGGAAAGATCCCTCGATCAGGTGCATGGTTCCACTCCAAGCCGGCTTTGTTTTGTTCGAAAGGTCTTTGTTTTTCTTCCGTCTCCTGAAGCCATGTACTCATGTTGCCTAGGGCGTCATATATGCCCTGACTATTTGGCATGAAATATGTAACAGGAGTTGTGTCAGAATAGAATTGACTCGTATTGGCTCGATTTGGCTCAATACTCCCTGTATCATTAAATGAATTAATTTCGTCTGGGCAAATATAAGTCCTCCATTCATTTTGGTATGGAAGTCGACCTCCTACCCAAGCGCAATATGCTGCCGCTCCTATCCAGTTCACAAAGTTTACGGGATGATCAAAATATACTTTCTCTACTTTTATTTCAGACTTTTGTCTTCTTATTCTTCCTTGAGGTCTGTCGTTATAAAAAATAGGTTTTCCATTTAAAGATAAAGGTATATCATAATTAATCAACCATGATAAAAAATATGCATATTGTTGGTTTGTTATAAGTTTCTGTGAAATTAAAAGGGATTCATTTAAAGGAGCTTTAACACTTTCCTTTTTTATTTTATTGGTTTCATTATTTCTATCACTATTTTTAACAAGTAACAATTCATGATAATATGCTATCGCTTCATTGTTTTCAAAATTAACATTGACCATTCTACGGTTACTTGGAAAGGTAATACCAATATCACTGAATACGGCAGAAATTTCTTTTTCTTCTGATTCAGATAAGAAATCTGAAAAATGTGTTAAATCTTTTTTGGCTCTAAATGTGCCATGAGGTCCCGGATCACGAAGATTGGCTGTTCTATCATCAATGGCTTTTTGAGTTGTATTGTTAAACTTTAAACCTAAAAATGATAGAGATTTTTCAAAAGTAACGTGAGGTTCGTTAACAAGATATTCATACGATACAGTATGGACTTCACAATTTTCAGTATTCCGTGCAATTTCTAGCAAAGCTATGGCGTAATAAATAGAAAGTTGGTGGATGTAATGTTTTTTTGTAAATTCGTCAAAGTTCGTCAGTCCTCCATATAAATTATTTAATGCCTGACTATTTTGAATAGTCCGAGAAAATTGCTGCATTTTTTCTTGATATCCCCATTTATGAAATAGACCATATTTTTTAAACGAAGCGATAGATTCCCTAGGATCTCTTCTGATAACTATTATTTTTAGGGGAACACTAGCTAACAACCATCCTAGATGCAAAAAGTCTGTTTCTTTTATTAATTTATTACCTTCTTTAATCCATCCAAGAAAACTTCTGGTAAGTAAAGAACCTAACGGATCGTCTGCTAATTCTACGTGTCCGTATTCATGAGAAACATGTTCTTTCGATGAGAAATTCCAAGGATCGAGAGGATTAGTTTTTCCTCCATGCGTATCATTATGTAAACCTAAGGGTTCGTTTACTGCAGAATCAAAACGGGGGGCTAAAATATCATGGGTATAATTAGTGCCAGAGCGTTTTGGGGCAATAATTAATGCTGACGGTTTTGATTCTGTGAGTATCATTAGCTAACTATTCAATCTACTTATTTTGTAGCCAAATTATTCGGTTGATAAGATTTTAAATTTCCATTTAGAATTAATGATGCCAATGCCATAACTTCTTCTTTGCATGCCTGATCTGCAAGAGTATGCAATAAATAAATTGTTTCACTTAAACCAAATTGAGAAGTGAGCTGATCATATGAGTTAAAATTAAACTTTTCGAAAGACACATAGGTGAGATATGTAGATCAACTAATTTCAACTATTATAGGGTTAAAAAATCCCAATGCTGAATTAAATTAAATTGTATTGTATCATTACGCAACCTTGTTGAATTTATCATTAAATTAAAAAAAAGGTTTTATGAAAAGTATTGAGAATGATAGAGAAATAAGACTTGGTTCAAAAAATCCTTTTGAGACTGAACGTGCTCTATACCAAAAAAAAGAATTTATAGCTGGAGATATTCCAATAACAGTTGCAGTTCCAGATTTTTACCAAGTAGCATTTCCTAAGGGTCTAGTAAAGACTAGAGCGGATTTTTCTTTAATTCTTTAAGTAATATTTTGTATAAATCGTCATTTCTGTGGTTCCATCTCCATTCACTTTCTTTTAAGTGTAACAGAAACTTATCCTTCCTCA